>Ga0136643_10000162_pt1 | contig 67682 bp, 39 predicted proteins | sample TergutLab28metaG_FD_96883 | JGI IMG/M metagenome (GOLD analysis project Ga0136643, IMG submission 96883) | Labiotermes labralis P1 segment gut microbial communities from Petit-Saut dam, French Guiana - Lab288 P1 (version 3) (version 3) | ecosystem: Host-associated > Arthropoda: Insects >... | reverse complement strand
TATCTTGATGTTCATCACCCGTTGTACTCTACTGTATAGGGTCCTGTTGCAGTTCTTTTCCATGGCTCTGACCCATACTGGTGCGCCATACAGCAAGAGTGGTAGTATGGCTTCTTTGTAGATGGTGTTGAGCGCTTCTTGCTTAAGTCCCCAGTTTAGTTTTGCTGATTTTGTTAATGTGTGTATTAACTGCGTACATTTGTTTGTTGTGGAAATAATATGCTCTCTAAAGTTCAGCTTTGTGTCTAGAGTGATTCCTTAGTATTTAATGCTTTTAGCCTGTTGTAGTGGTTTAGAGTTCAGTTATACGTTGACTTCGGTTATTTCTTTTCTTTTCCTTCTCGTGGCTAGCATAATTTTGGATTTTTGTTTGTTAAAAGTAATTTTATTTTCTTTTGCCCAGTTTGTTATTTTGTTTATTTCTATGTTTGCAAAGTTTTCGGCTTCTTGGACGTTTCCCGCCCGTACTGCTATAATTAGATCATCGGCAAATGCTATGGCTTTGGTGCGTTTCCCATAATTCAGGTTAACTAGCGAGTTGAATTGTATGTTCCAGTAGCCGGGGCCGCAGCATGAGCCTTGGGGGCAGCACTTGGTGATGTCTCGTTTAATTTGGATGCTATTAGTATGTAAGGTTGCTGTCCTATCGCTGCAGTAGCTTCTGGTTAGGTCATAAAGTTTTTTCGGGCAATTGAATATTTTTAGGATGTGTAGTATATTCGGCCACCATGCCGCGTCGAATGCCCCCTGTACATCGAGGTTTATGAGTATTGAAATGTGTCCTTGTCTGAACCCCTCTTCTATGTATTCTTTAACTGCTAGTGTGGCATCTGTGGTGCTCTTTTTGGGGTGAATCCATATTGATTAGGGTTCATGAGATTGTTACTATATAAATGGTGCGTGACTCTGTTTATTAGTAGTTTCTCTAGGACTTTACCACCCACGTTTATGAGGCTTATTAGTCTGTATTTAGACGCATCCTGTACTTTTTCTTTGCCTGGCTTGACTATTGGGATTATTTTGGCTCTCTTCCATCTCTTGGGGAAACATCCTGCTTGCAGGCATACAGTGTATATTGTGTACGTGAGCGAGGGGAGCTGCTTGTAGACTCTTTTGTAGATTTCTCCCGTGATTCCGTCTTCTCCAGGAGCCTTTTTGTTTTTAAGTTCTTCAATTGCGTTCTTGATTTCTGTTGGGGTGAATTCTCTGTCGTCCTCTGTTTGGTTGGGTTCCCTGATTTCCCTCCGGATTCTTTTGTGGTAGTCTGTGTTATCAGTTCGGTCGTCTTTTGTAATTGGGTGGTCTAGTATTACCTGGGCTGTTTCATTAAGGTTAAATGTGTAATAGCCTTCGGGTTTTAGTAATGTCGTCATAGGTATTACTCTTTTATATTTATTTGTCTCCATCTTGTAAACTGTGTTCCACGGATTGGTACTTGGTGTTAAGTTGCAGTATTCTTTCCACGATTTTATTTTTCCCTTTTTTATTGCTGCAGACACCTGGCTTTTTCCTCGTAGTATATCTTTTTACGGGTCTCCCTCTGTTCTGCGGTACGCGTTCTTTGATAGAGTCTTCTTAGGGCATTCAGTCTTTTCCTCTTGTAAGTTCCTGTGTCCACCATGGCGGTGACTTATATTTCGTCCATTTTTGATTGGCTTGTGCATTTCTAAATGAGTTGTTGCATGCCGTTGTGATTGCTTCCTGTAATTTGTCTACCAATTTCTCAATGTCGCAGGTATGTATGTATTTATGTATGTGTGTGTGTGTGTGTGTGTGTGTATGTATGTGTGTATGTATGTATTTATGTATGTATGTGTGTGTGTGTATGTACATATGGATGTGTGTATGTATGTATGTCGTTTACTCTATTAAGTTGCAAATATTAAATCATTTGGCTCTCGGCCCTTTCTTCATTGGCCCGTGGTTCCTCTAAAGCAATATAATATTGCTTTGCCAAATGACTGGTGTCTGAACGGCCTGCGGTTAATGAAGTTTGCGCACCACAGCGATAAGCAAAGCAGCTCTTTTTGTTTGCCATTCAGCACGAATACAAATATTAGGTTTACTTTTAATTAAATATTCCTAGAGGCTAAACACCTTTTCACCAACCGTATGCCCATCTACCAAAACACGCTCCTGTTTCACGTTCTCAGCCCAGAAACGTAAGTCCCTTTCGGCCTTTGGTAAGGCACTAGGACATTGTCACGGAAATTTCTTTCTGTAACACTGACCGCGTATACAATAATGCGCATAAACGTGTTTCGTACAAAACGCGACTGTACTGCACTCTACTGTACTGTACACCTATATGTGGCTCATAACAGACACAAGAATTGGAGTTCGTGAATAAGGCAATTAACACTTACATTTTATAGAATCAGAGGGTCTCATGATCAGCTGAGCAACATGTAGTTACTCAAGAAAGCTCTGACGTAACGGCAGGGCATATTTAGACTATACGCATGACAGATGTGACTCAGAAGTTGCCGACAAAGCCCAGCTTTCCTGAATTATTATTTCTCGTTTTGTGAACGAATTATTATCATTAATAATAATTATAGGGTTAAAACCATCTCCTGAGGTAAATAGCGAGAAAACCCATAATTTGCGTTGCTGAAATTAAAAATATATAACAAGTTCAATGGAACCCATTTTCGTTTCAATTTTATGGCTAGCCTATTCTTGTAGTTTGACATACTGAGTCCCAGATTAACCTTAAGTTATGTTATATTTAACTTTCTAGGCATAAGACTGCACCATTAACCCATCCGAATTTTAAATTCTCGTAAATTATACTAACATTTATTGGCCCAATGTCGAATTAAACTCGACAGCGCTTTCCGCTGTACCATGTCCGTGTCGAGCTCAAATCGTCACGTTATTTTTAGGTTTAATTTTGGTTTTCTCTAAGATCCAGTTCGCCAGTGGCTGCTTTTAAATTTTGAAGATTAGAGATTTTCTGGAAAATTAATTTGGGCCAGACAGTTGCACTTCAAAAGAATAATTTGGACTGCATTGTTTCAAACCATTGGCTCCCACTGCACGCAACACTTACTGCTTCTTCATTACATTGAACCAAACAGGTGTTATTGTTTAGAAATATAATTAGTGCTTATTGTAACACAACAGAACACAACAGTGCTTCATAACAATTGGAATTCATCACTGATCGTACCTACTTACTGATCGAGGATGACCTCAGGTTTGAGATGAAACTAAGGCATCAATTCATGAATCACTCTGGATATATCGTTTCTTAATTTATGTACATACAATAAATCGTGGTACACGCGTAGAATGAAACCATAATCTTGACAGAACATATATTATCCATTCAGAATGGGAACACTGTATTTACGTACTGCATTTATTTTAGTCCCGCTTATTAAATTTATAATGCACTAACATACTGCGTCAAATGTTAAGTGCTTGCTAAATTTATTGTTAAGCGCTCTGCTAGTTTCGATGCATAATGGGGCACTGTTACTTAAAAAATTCCTGGTATGCAGATAAATTTAAGACATGTGTCGTATTATTGTCGGAGGCTCTTCAATCAAAAGCCAGAGCCTGTCCCACGTGTTGACTCTGTAGGAGACACAGGTATAAGGCGGCAGGATTTAGGTCGGGCGATCGCGAAGGCCAAGAAACAGTCCGTTCTACCACATCGATCGATCTATGTAGTGAGAATCCAAAACCTGCCTTACCTCGCGGCGAAGGTGGGCAGGAGCTATATCATCAACAAACCACACAGTTTGTCGTGTTGTCAAAGAGTATTTGAAAGAATGCATCCGTTGCCATGTCTCTTCATATTTGTTATGTATGTTACCCTCAAGGTGTTACATCCCTTATTTCGTGAAACACCCAGTTCCTTTATACACTAACGGAAAGTACGGGGTTAACTTTATAATAAAGGACAATTCAATATTTTTTCCAGTTATTCCTTAGGACGAGAACTCAGAAAGCTATGATTGAGGCATTCACCAGTTTAGAAAAGGCAGCTAAGGGCATAAATCTGCTTATTAATCAAGAAAAGACCAAATATATGCCATTAACTAAGAAGACCCATGCAAGTTATCCTCACTATCTAGAAGTTGGACCATACAAATTTCAAGTAGTTCATAGTTTCACTTACTTAGGGTCAGATGTCAACTGTAAAAATGACATCAGTGCAGAAATTCAAAAAAGATATCCTAGCCGCAAACAGGTGTTTCCACGGACTGAGAAAGCATCTTAGGTCCCACTTGACCTCAAAACACACTAAAACATTGATGTATAAAGTACTCATTAGACCTGTACTTACACACGCTTCTGAAACACGGACTCTGTCTAAAAACAAATGAGCGGCGGTTAAGTCTGTTTGAAAGAAAGGCACTTCGCTGTATCTTTGGAGCGAAACAAGAAAATGAAACGTGGCGGAAAATATAAAGCTGTGAACTATATGAAGCATTTGTTAGTTACATCACAGTAAAAAGTCTAGCATGGCCTGGGCACTTGATGCCTTTGAATAATGACAGAACTCTTAAAAAAAATATTCAACACTAAACCGGAAGGAATAAGAAGAGTTGGAAGACAGAAATTGCGATGGAAAGATGGAATTGATCAAGATTTGAGAATATTAGAGATCGAGAATTGGAAGAAGGTCGCCCTCGACAGAGACGAATGGGCAAAGCTTCTGAAGAAGGCCAGGGCCAAACTGTAGCTGTCGAGTCAATGATGATGATGATGATTCTTAGGACGTCGAGCCGAAGTGAATTAGGGCACAGAGGGTCTTAATAATTACACTAATAAACTGTTTATTGTGTGTAATATTTCGACTGGTAAGTTATTTGTGAAGTGGGAAATTCATTATTTTATGAAGTACCTAGTTATTTCATTAATTAACGGCACGTTTACAATTACGAACGATTGAAACCTTCAACGACGTATTCAATTTATGACGCCAGTTATAAATTCTTGCTTGAGAAGTGGGCTCTTTTGGGTTTTACGCAGTGAGTAGTGCCAATTTCTTTCAGACGTTTAAGGATCATATCGGTCCCATTTTCAAGGGTGAAGAATTAAAAAATAAAGCCGGTCAAAGTACCAAAAAGCAACCAAAGAGCTAACTGTTTGTCTGTTTAGTCATTCCTGCGTTTTACCTCATCGCCAGGCTCAGTAACAGACACCTTAAACTATAACTGTAATTAAGCTGACGCTAGCGATTTTCCCGTCGCAATTGAAGACCTCGGCGTGGAAAAACTAAGGACTATTGCTCAAGAGGCAATAGGCCTTTATGAGGGCATAACTTTGGCTGGATGGCTTTCTGGGAATCGAATCGAGATTGGTCATGTCTAAGGTTAGACTAGCAGGGAAAATCAGGCGCTTAGGTGAAGCCACCAATCCTGAGAGGAGTGCAGGACATGCCCCGACTTTGCGCTTTATAGTCTGGCATTCTTCTTAAACTTGAGTTAAAAAAAGCGCTGACAAAACCCAGTCCGGTTAGTCGAAAAGTGTCAGCTGGTCACGATTCATTATGTCGATATGGCAATCTTTAGGCAGGTAGTACTGATAAGTCTGTCGAACCCAGTCTTCTTATGACCCGTGCCAACCATTTTTCAGCGCAGGTATCTGCCGAGTTGCTGAACTAAGGGTTCCCCATATCAGCTAACTTTGAGTCGAATCTTTCGGTTAGTCCTGATGTGGTCGGCAAAGAATGATCTCTCAAAACCTCGTGAATTTCTTATGGATTGAATGAACTTCCTTCCTCCACTCCAGTTGGTAACATAATTGCTCTGTTTTGCTCTTTCCATACTTCTTTGCTCTCTGTCTCTGAGCTTCCCATAGACAATCCTCATTCTCGGTAACATGCAATGTAAAGCTTGTATAACTTGCGTTTCAGGAGTCTCGGCCGTTATTCAATTGCAGAAAACAAAAGGGGCTATAAAAATCTGGATGCGGGATTCAAATTCTTTTGGTTCTTAAATTACAAGAAGTCTCAAAATCACAAATTTCGTAAGATGGTCCTGATAAACAAGCATAAATTTGCGCGATATCAGCCTGCAGGCACGAGATAGATGAGAACTGCACTCTGTTGGGTTACTGCACAGAGAGTAGTGTTTACTTCATACCGACGTTTCGGGACAACCTATCAGTCCCATCTTCAAAGATTAAGAATCCAAAAAATAAGGCGATCGCCCTAGTACGGGATCTATATGGGGAAGAGTGTGGGTGGTGATAAGTTCTTAGTAGCGTGGTGCGAGCCTATAGAGTTAATGTAAGTGGATGGGAAGGAGGAAGGAAGTCTAGTCGTCAGTGCTGCTTTGGGGGAAAGATTCTAACGGATGCAATAGCAAGACGCTGGAAAACATCTAATATACATGCACAAAGTTGGGGAAGATAAAAAGAAAGAAAGTGCAATAAATGATTTATAAATGGATAAATGCAAAACAAAATAATAGTAAGGGGAAAAAGTCAAAGCCCATTCTCCATGGTAAAAATACCACATGCAGAGACGGGAGACAAGAGGAACATAATAATGTGGAATCAAAGGCAGAGAAAAACTAAAAGAGGAAGGAAATTAGAAGACTAGAAAAATGAACAAATCAGTAAACTGAAAGGGAATCTCGGCGCTACGCCACCACGGTGAAGCAGCATGGAAGGATAGGTACATAATTAATACAGGAGTGGCAAACAAGGAATTTAAACGTCTTAACAGGAAATCCAGAAAAGGGGGGAAGAAGAAGAGTTTGGTAAATAATTCGAGGAAGAGGGAGAAGGGAAGAAACAATTCGAAAGTAGAAATAGAAATGAAACGGAAAAGGAGCAGAAAAGAAGCAGACGCAAAGAAAAGGGTGAAATGAACAGGGAAACTCCGTGGCCTCCTCAGTCAAAATCTTCGTGAAGATATTTTGGCCTTATTTAACATGTCCTCACTTCTACGCACTTCTCCGTTGGTGGGCAATTCTGCGAGCAGATAGATGGAGTTGCCTCGGGCTACCCGCTCTCTCATGTCATCGTTAACTTCTTTATGGAAAACCTTGAGGACAGGGCCTTAGCACAAGCTATCCACAAACCGCTGTGCTTATTCCGTTACGCTGACACTTTTGTCATCTGGCCACACGGAACAGAGAAGTTAGAGAGATTTCTTTGACCATCTGAATGGCCTTCACGGTAATATTCAATTCACCGTGCAGATGGAAAAAATGGCCACCTACCTTTTCTTGACATTGAACTATACAGGATACCGGATAGCTCCCTGGATCATAGACTATGGTTATAGTATGAAACAGATAAGATAGGCCCTCAAAACCCGGCAGTTAGAACGTAAAAGACGAAAGACAAGCTCACCTCTGTCGCTTTTCTTCCATGTATCCAGACGACATATGGCCGGCTCAGCAGAATGCTGGCCAAACACAATATCAAATGTGACGTTCTGCCGCCTAGGAAAATCTCCAGGTTCCTTTATCCGGTTAAGACCTGGGACTGTGGACAGTGGGGGTATACAGCATACTCTGTGAGTACATGTACATCGTACAGACTGATCGATCTATTGAGACCAGAAAAAAGAGCACAACCGACACATACGATTTGGACATCCAGACACATCGGCGGTGGCAGAACATACGTTCATCCACAACCATCATAAAATTTCAAGACACCCGGAACCTTCCTACTGTACCCGGCTATATGGACCAAATTATCAGGGAGGCTGTTAAGTTGAAACTCTACCATAACAATATGAACAGGGAGATAGGCCTGACTTTGAAAGCGTCGTGGAAACCCCTCTTTCGCCTGCTTAGAGAAAGTAGAGGGCCCCTCAGTCATAGTGAGGAGCTTATGGCCCTATTTCCGCAAGCTGTAACGGCTGTTCCTTTCCACATCGCACTTCTTCTGCAGGACCACCTACTGGATATTCTTCCCTTCTAGGCTCGGATAGCTTCCCTCACCTCTTTCCTTCCGTCTGCTTCTTTTTTCCCACCGTCCGCAATTTCACTTACATTTCTACTTTCGATGTGTTTTGTTATGGTATAAAGCGCTGTCTCAGTTACGAGTGTTAAATAATTAATATGCCTTACGTTTTCAGGAATAAGCCGAATATGGACAAAGGATAGCGAGAGAAAACTTCGACATACCATTTAAATTGTGGTATTAAATCTTGAAAGTCAATATTGAATATAGAGTCAGTGCGTCAGCCCGCGCTAAAGTACCTGTAGTTGACAGGGGAAGAAGAGACGCCCATTCCCTCGTAACTTAGGAGAGATAATTGAAGATTTTTATTGGCTTAGAACAAGAAATGGCTTAGTGAAACAGTGTCTCAGTTTGGTGTGTGTGTGTGTGTGTGTCTGTGTACGTGTGTGAAGAGAAATTGTTTACTACTGTCGCAGTTCCTCGGGTCAAATTACCCGTCCACTCCGTAGCCAATACGCAGAGTGTAGGAATTGGTCAAGGAATTCAGAAATGTTCATGTATTAATAACTGCACTCAAAAAGAGTTTATCTGTTTCGAAAAAAGTAAAATTTTATGTAACTCCAAATGCCATATGCGCTAACTACGTTGCGACCGATGAAAGTCTGCTTATGTAACGTATTTATTTATTTACCACTTTAAAGTTAAATTGTTTTATTTTATTTTTCAATAAATCGTGATTTTGATGTTACAACATATTTATGTCAATTCAACGTGACTTTACAACCCCCTTAATACACTTTATTCCAAGAAAATAATACTTGTATTTCATTTCTTATGCAAATAACATAATTTACTACAGCTTTAATTATTTAAATTCTTGGATTGATTAGAGTATGAAATGGACAGCAAACGAGTTAACTGTTTAACAGGTTAGCTGTTTGGGAATAAATGCATGCTTACTCAATAAACTATTTACGAGTATTAATGTGTTTAACATTCCATTTATTTGACACTCTGGTTGGTGTGGAAAAGTTACTTAAAGAATAATTATTTACGCTATAAACTAAAGTCAAAGTATTGAATTTTATTCCTATTTAGCACTCTAACTGTATCTCCCCCTTGAAATACACAATAACTAGGCGAGATTAAGATTATAGCTAGAGATGGGAATTAACAGTTTTCCATTGAAGTTTCAACCGACATTTAACTAGGACATACTTTAAGCCACCGAAGTTTCGTCCCTATCAATGAAAACCATTTTAAGAGAAGAGGGTTCATAATAAACACTGACAAAACTTATCCCAACACGCAAGTCATCGTATCGACGAGGGTAAGTGTATGCTGCTAAGTGAATGATGTTGCTACTTGTGAGGGTGAAATGGTGTGGAACATAATTTAAACAGTATCGCTGGAAAGGGGACCACGTTTCGCCCTCAGAATGTGCAGTCGTTTCGAAGAATGGACCACAGTCTCCCTTTTAGAGGACTTCCAAAGTAGCTCTATCGCCAGAGGTGGAAATTACGGTTCCTATTATCAAAACCCCACGTCCAAAGCCTTGCACCGCAAGTAACGGCAAAGTAGCCAGAAGTAATGGATCCGGAGGCGTATCAAATGTTCGTGGAGGATCAGAGAAAATATACTGCTCTGTTCCTATCAACGAAAAAAATGCGTGGGATCCATTTCCTCATTTTAGGGGTTTACTTGGGCATAAAGCAGTGCAATAAACAAGTAATTCAATTTAATAAAATGCAGTGTAATATAAAAAGGCGAAGAAAACGACGGTTTATTGTAGGCGTGGTCAGATTCAATTGCTTTCAATTTCTCTATGTGATAAAATGTACCACATACGAGGGTAACAAGTGAATATGGTAAGCTTGAATGACATTTGCCTTTGTCAGGCCGTCTTCGGAAAAAAATTGTAGTATGGCCTAAATGTGTAGTATTTTGCGAGTAGTAGAATAGAATAGAATAGAATAGAATAGAATAGTAAGGGGGTGCGAGTCCTATCGACCCCATATAGGTAGGTCTTTTTGACAGGCCCTGTTTGCCCCTTAAACTGATATTCAAATCATGGAAGCCCGTTCCTTTATTGAAGTTTCAGATTATCCCTAGACTTTGACTTCTAACGTCCTCAGGGTAAAAAAAAAAACGTATGTTTGAGTGTCGCCAAGACTTCACACTCACACAAAACGTGAGCTGAGCTTTCCTCCTCTGCTTCACACTTCCTACACAAGGGGCTGTCGATCACGCCCATTATGTACACATGTGTTCTCAGGGTGTCATGTCCAGGCAGGAGGCCGGTAAAAGCCCTGGACTGTATTCTGTTGGAGAGTAGCCTAGTCTTAGCAGTTGGACCAGGGCTTGAGATCAGATTTTGAGCCTGTCTTTCAGTAACTTAAGATCTACTCCACTTCCGTATGCTGGTTATCAATCCAGCCTTTACTATTTCTTCTGTCATTCTTCAAAGAGACCGACAAACTGGTGAAAACTTCCTTCCCTTGCGAGCCCATCGGCAATTTCATTTCCACGTACCCCCGAATGTCCGGGGACCCAGAAGAGTACCACAGAATGCTAGGTGGAAATGTCTTTCAACGCCTTTTGGCATTGTTATACCAATGGGGACGTTGTTTGGCAGCTTGAAGAGCTTTCAGAACCGCCTGACTGTTCAGAACATACGAATGTATTTCTCTGGTCTAATGTTCATTTGAATTTCATAAGAACATGCCAAGATAACAAGTATCTCGGCCTGGAAAACTGTAGCATATTTTCCTAAAGATATACTGAGCATTCTTCCCGAAGAGTGTGCATAGAATTCGGCCCCGGTTTACCCCAGCGTCTTTGATCCTTCTGTATAGCAGGCGAGCCCCTTAAATGCAGGGGAGTCCTAGGTCCTCTGGTCCATCCTTAGCTAGTAAGCTTAGTAAGTCTAAATTTGAGTTCGAAGTTAAATCCTGGCCTCATAACATCGAACTCCCTATGAAATATTGGATCCGACTTCTGAAGCCGCATCGATATACTATTGGGGTGAAGGTAGGAACGAAACTCCAGACTCCAGATTCGAAGTGCAGCTGATCTTGCCTCGCCCTGAGCCACTAAATCGAGTGGAGTTAGTCAAGTGAGTGGCTCCATAGCACCCGTAAGAGTAGTGCGCACCACTCCCATTATCCGTAAGCATGAAAGTCTTTGTATCTTTTCTTGGCACCAGCCGTTTGACAACCGGGCCACCAAAGTAGAGATGCAAAGGTGATTGATGATCGAATGATGGAGACGTAGAGCCAGTAGAAAAACGCCGCACTATAGGCCCTCCAATAAGCCCACGATAGATTAAGAGACTTCTTCACTTTGATATACAATAAAGGTGGAATCACTGCCTTGATTCAGAATTTCCAAATTCGTAGCACTTAGAAATTCCAACAATGCCGCCCGTCTTTTATTGCATTTGGTGCTACCCCACACCGTGTGGTGTGAATGGAGTTGCACTTTATGAGTAGATAGAGGTTTTTCTCATCATAATAAAAACACCCTTCCCGGGGGAGGATCTTCAGAATCGTAAGGCAGATCAGCAGAACAGACAGCCAAGCGCCTTTCTGTCTCGCCTTCATTATAATTTATTAGAACTGCTACAAGATCCCTGGAAGAGAATCCCGATAGTATCAATATGTTCCTCGCAAGGATACATGCTCTAGGTCTACCTATTCCGCCCCTGCAGTACAGTAATTCGACCCTCGCGATACCACGATTCCTGCATCTGAGCCGCAACCGGTTCTTTAAAAATCCCTGTTCTGGTGAAAACCATAGAAGCAGCTGTACTATGTTGTATTGGCCTGAATAAACGAAATGCTTCTTACCATGTTAAATTCGGCCTCCTCTTCTTCCTCCTCCTCTTCTTCTGATTTTCTTCTTATTGCCTTCCTTCTGGTTTATTGAGGAGATGGGAGAATGTGTCCTGCCCCTTTCATGTACTAACAGATTACCAGTTTCTCGTGATGAAAATAACGACGTTTATCTGGAAACAAACATACAGAATTATTTCATTTACAGAATTATGGTAGTTCTCGTAATTGCATCGGGTTTTGGTTCTGCTATTGCGTAAATTCACTTTTGTGTCATACAACATTTAGCGTTTGTGTTCCTGTAATTTATCAAGTCCAAGACACTTCTTCTAGAAAATGACTAAAAATACAAGTGGGCAGTACGTCCAAAGACAATTAATTTCCGCTGTTTGCGTTGTTTAATCTGCTGATAACTCGCTTGTGACCTTAATCAAATTTAAACAGCGTATGTTTTAAGTGCATGGACTCCGTTTCCATAGAAACGCGACAGTTTCTCCGCCAGTTGTGAATGGTCTTGCTTCCAAATACAGTCTATCGGATAGCACGGAAATCAATAAACAAATTTTAGATTCACAAGTCTTTGATTTTTTTGTGAGACCGGTTGCTTTAAAAACAGATTTCAATCCATGTTCAATATAACCATATACATAGAGTACAATTACAGAAATTTGTATGGAATTTTGTGTTCTTGAAGAATGAATTCGATCAGACACAAGAAATTTACGCTTTTCAACCTCTCAGCTCAATGGCCGATGAGCTAGCAACATCCTATTATCCGCAGAATCAGTCTACATTTCTTAGACTATTGCAGGTATTTATGATTTAGTGTGTAAGATAGGTTGCCCCGAAACGTCGGTAAGGAATTACCACTACTCGCTGCATAATAACCCAGAACATTGCAGTTCTCAAGATGGGTATACAGTCGTAAATACGGAGTAGAAAGTGGATTTACTCTTGCGAAAGCCATGAATGCTTGTGAGTGGACAGAGGCAACCTATAACTCCGCTCATTCTTAACATCGGCTCTGGAGGGAGGTGAGTGATTAGCTTCACACCCTGGTCTCTTTACCTCCGGCGAAAAGGGTCCCCGGAACTGACTTACAGGAGGACGGTCGTTCTGCCCCACATACCGTATGGAAGAAGAGTCTTACGCATGCTGAGTATCGAGCCCCGGTTCCTCGGAGATTCAGCCCGTAGCCTTGTCGTTTTACTTTTTACGCTTTTCGGATTCTATCAATGTCGAGCGTGCAAGGGCAATAAAACAGTCCGTCGTGACCTATTTCCTTGTACTGGGCCTGGATAAATTTCAGGCAGGTTTGTAACTGGTACTTCGGCACTAAAAATCTGCAACAGAGCAAACCCATCTCTTAGGTTCGTGCAGTAAATACGTGGACGTCTCTGCACGTCGGGATAGTAAGGGTGAGGGATAAAAGGCCTGAGAAATACTTTAAGGCACTATTTTGTCCAGTTTTGAAAAGAGTACCTTCCGAACGTGAGTCTGGCGCGTCGCATTTTTGCAGGTATGCCCTGTATTGCGCCTATATGAGTGAGTCTTCTTGTAGTAATATTTGCTGACAGGTTGCTGCTGTAGTCAACGGCTTCGTTCTAAAATGCTGGATGCTTCAGCACCGTTCCCAGTGCGTTTCTTTCAGGCCGAAGCAAGTACTGATCTTGTACAAGAAAACATACTGCAAATTCCATCTTTTATCTTTCATCCTGTTCCCCACGTTAGTCTTCCTCTTTTACATTTCTTCCTTTTTAATTTCCTCTTCTTGTTTGTCTGTCCCTGTTCATTTTTACAATTCCATTTGTGATTTATCTTCCACATATTCTTCTTATAATCATTGTGCTATCCTGTATATCCCTATTTTCATTAGCTTCCTACTCAAACTTGAGGTCCACTTTTATTGCAGAAATTAAAAATTAAAATTCTTCATGAACAGCGACCAGTACGCTGGCTCAAAGCGGCAGTGAATCTAAACTCCCGCAACAGGAGTCCCAGCGGCCAAAGTGTGACAAAAACCGCAAATCCACAATTGTAAAAACACATTTCCTGTTTTTCCAAGAAGTGAATTTTCACAAGTATGCATGTTTCAGTGCTACTGCAACCGACCTTTAATTAAATGTAAATCCCAGACAAGACACTAATTTGCATATGTGAAGATAAAAATGTTCTAAATGTTGAGAATGACTTAAAAGAATGCGCAAGTGGTTAGCAACGTAGCCATGTGTTCATCCTAAATTCGATCCACTTCTCTAATTTCTCAAACGACACTCTCTTTCTGCACTTCTTGGTCACCGTATTTATTCGGCTATACAGAAACATTTGACCGTCACACTTGCGAGGCCCAAGAATTGTATTTTGGCAGTTATGAGAGACACCTTGAGATGAACTGGTCCGATCAGCTTCGACCCTAACTGTGGGTAAAAGATGAAGACTCTCTTAGGGTAGAGAAGGAGAATTCCCATGTATTTTTAATGTTAACTTCAACCAGTGACAATTATGTTATGCCCTCTCAGAAATGATCTAAACATGCGGTGGACGGAACTCTATAGTTGATTAAGAAATCAAGAATCCTTTAACAGTTTTGTCGGAGATTAATTTTTCTACGCAACGCATAATACTGACAGGTGACCAGAAATATAGTAGTTTTTGGCTGTAGATTTTGATGTCGATTCCGGGGCAAGCTCTGTCCAGCCTCTGTCCAGGTTCCCCAATGGGGCCCTTATGGAGAGAAACAACCGTTTCCAAATCCTTCCTTTGCATATCATTCAGGGTCCCTCCACGTCCCCCTTGCATTGCTTCCATAAACAGACGCCCCTTTTCCAAAGCCCTCCTTCATTTGTCTCCCAAATTCCCCCGGTAAAACAAGCGCACTTCCAGGTTCCCCAGCACTGTCGCTATAGAGAGACCTGCCCGTTTCCAGAGCCTTATTTTGCATATCTCTCGGAGTGCCCAATAAACAAGGGCTCCTGACAAAATCTCAGCTTCCCGAGTCCCAGTAACGGAACACCCCCTCCATGTTCTCCCATCGGGGCTCCTATGGAGACGCTCCGTTTCCACAGCCAGGGATTCATTCATTCATTCACTCAGTCAGTCATATGAATCCCCAGTTAAGAAGCTTTCCAACGAAACAGGGGGAAAACGTGGTCACCGTCCACAGAGCCACAGAGCCCCAGGCAGACGGAAGGCCTACATTCAAAGGGGTGCGGCCAGGTTCCCAAAATGGTTCGCTTACGACACTGCTATTACTACCCCGGTGCCATGCAGCCTTCAGCACGATATCTTCCCATTGGGCCTGGGTATACCAGAGGCCCGTTTGCCTGCGTGTGTAGTAGTAGTAACTCTCTAGACAGTGTCCCATCCACACCTGTTAACGCCTTCTGCGTAACCCAGAGTACGAAGCTCCGTTTAACCCTGAGATATAGAATAGGGTTCGTATTTATAGGAGGCTTGGAGAGATGGAAATTTAGTTATAAATTTTAAGGCAAATAACCCAAAGAGAATATTAATATGTATCTTTATGATATGAGGGCGTGGAGTGGATTAATGTGTATCAGAACACGGAAAAATAAGCATTTAAAATAAAGCATATCCAGGGAGAATTACGCAATATTATATCCGACTGGATACATTTGGTTAGAAGAACACTGCAGATAATGGGCGATAGCCTGTAGTTCACCTTATTTCTGCGGAATGCACACTCTAAGTGTAAAAGTTACTTTTATAAACTTATTTATTGTTGAAACTTTCTTCCTTGAATGTACAGAATAATGTATTAAACAAAATTTCCTTCTGTGTTTATGTATATGGTAGTAAATATTCAAACATTACAGTTCTTAAAGGCCGATGTTATTTAAATGCACATGCACTGTACGAGGAACCCAACTGAGATGGAATGTCGTCGTGTTCTTTATAGCGAAGCCATTATATAGTTTTATATGCGTAGTTTAGAGGAAATTGAAACAGCGGGAACAAGAAAGGGGTCGAGGAACATAAAACATAACTAGTTTGTTTTGGCGGTGCAATTTGTACAGCAATTCTGGAAACAACGCTGGATTACGGACGGTGGAACCGTCTTGGCTTTATTAAATTTTAAAGTTACTTTGGTGTTTTTTTCTCGAATCTACCAATTGTTAAGATTATGGAGTGTCGTTTGTAGATGGATAAATTACTGTATGAATATTGATAGAATGATACAGGAAGGGCAAACCCGAAACCACTCAAATAAAGTCGTGTTCCAGTGCCGATTCTTCCGTCACAAATGTCACTTAAAATATTTAATAACTGACTGTAAACTCATGTGGTTAAATGCCTCCCATAAATCCAACCCCTCGACCGTATCTTAAGAGTTACGTGGAGACCCATATTCTGGGTCACGTTGGAGGCGTTAACAGGTGTGTAAAGGATAACCTGTAGAGGGTTATTACGTCATACGCTTGCTAACAGGCCTCTGGTCTGCTCAAGCCAAGGTGGAAGGTATTGTGCTGAAGGCTGCACGTCACTGGGTTAGTGATAGCAGTGTCGTAAACGATCCCCTTGAGGAATTAGCCCGCACCCCATTGAATGTAGGTCTTGCGTTCGCGTAGGGCTCCGTGGACGGTGCCCACATGTTTTCCCCCTGTATCGTGGCAGAACCCCTTAACAGGGGATTCTGAGTGATATTAGTGCATGAATAAACCATTGGCTCTGGAAAAGGAGCGTCTTCATAGGGGCCCCCCCTGAGGAACCTGGAGGGGGTCCTTTACCAGGGACTTTGAGAGGAAGAAGAGATTTTGTTGTACCGGGAGACCTTGTTCATTGGGGATTCCATGAAATACATAATAGACACCTCAATTCAGTGGGGACGCTTTGCAGAACCTGGAAGGGGGATTGCTTTACCGGGGGATTTGAGAGACAGATGTAAGAGGGTACTGGAAACGGGGCGTCTGTTAATGAGAGTTCTGCGAGCGGAAAGTGGAGGGAGGGCTCCTTTACTGTAGTCCTGAAAGATATGTAAAGGAAGGCTTTGGAAACGGACATTTCTCTCCAAAGGAGCCCCGCTGAGGAACCTGGAGAGGAGTTTCATTTACCGGGGACTTTGACAGAGTTAAAGGGCACTCTGTAAACGGAGCATCTCTGTTTATGGGAGGTCTGTAAAGGCAAAATGGCGGGAGGGCTTCTTTACTGGGAACTCTGAAAGCTACGCAAGGTATATGAAGGAAGGTTTTGGACATGGAGCATCTCTCTCTTTATACAGATTCCGTGAGTGGAATCTGGAATGAGAGTTCTTGTATTGAGGATTCCGAGAGACATGTAATGGGAGGTTCTGGAAACGGAGCATTTCTTTTATTGGGCTTCATAAGTAGATCCAAATCCACTTAGCAAAGGAGGGCTCGGCCAATATGTTTATTGGGCCGGGAACTTGTACTTGATATATTTGTCTGTTATGCATAATTTAGAGATATGTGGCCTCATTTTTGAATACAGCACTCTAAGGGATATTTCTCTCTGGGGTCGGACAAGTTCAACCCAGAGGTTATTAGAGAAATACATCCAAGACCAATCCTGGCCTTTATTAAGGCTGCAGAGAGAAAGGTCGTAGAATAAGGAGGCCACAATGGGCCTGCATGTAAAAGGCCTATGTGCATCGGGTCCTTAAGGGCTCGAACCCATAATATGTTCTATTATTCTATGCTATATGGTGAAATGTTATAATTGCCACTGATGGATACTGAATGAATTATATCCTTTCCTAATTACAGTTGTTTAAAACATTAAAATAAAATAAAACCGAAAATCATGGCTTCACATATTGAAGGAAGATAGATGTTCAGGAGACGTGCTTTTTCTTTGGACCTTGTACACGTTATATTATATGATTAAAGAACGATATGGCGGAAGTCACTTGTCCGAGTGACTGAGAGTCGGTCTTACTAAAGGGTACACCAAATAGTTTGGCACATGAGAACGGAAGCAGGGTCGGCTTCCGAAACGGAGTGTTAATTATTCACCACTGGACAAAGTCTAGAGTAAGAAGAGTGTTTCTGCATATCACATACCGTCGTCAAAGCCCTATAAAACTGTACGACAAACTGCCTTGGAATTTCGAAGTTCTTCTGCAGAGAACGCAAATTAAACACAATGACTTGATGTTTGTAATCACAACTGGACGAGTTCAGGTCCTTCATTTGTTTTGGATTTCGCCTGATTTCGGCCACCGTTTTTCAATGATTTCGGATTTCACGGTAGTAGCCACATCACTACACTGATCGAGCACTTCAGCGTAATTGTTTAGAGCAACTGCGATAACCGATTCTCAATATCAGGTGAAAAATATTACATAATTCGTTGGTGGGTACTTTAACATTAATCAAAATTAGACTCCTCTTCGCTTCCATTCTGTTTCTTGTGTTCTTGTGGTCTGCCTAGCAAGTAAAGTGATCGGGGTTGGGATGTAGGTCGCTGTATTTATAGCTTCTTTGTCTAATGACTCTCGGAAATAGCTCTGCCGGCTCAGTCAGACGTCTCTCTAAATTAAATTCACTAAATTACATTCAGCCACTCTTTATTACTGTGCACTCTAGAAGCGAAGTACTAATTTTTGTTGTTTTTTTAAATATGCTGTTAGTAGCTGAAGAATACATGCTGTCTAATAATAGGAAAAGTGACTAATAATGACTTAGAAGTGAGCTGGAAGGAAGTGGTCGTACATTAGTGCATGTAATATCTCGTAATTTGCCTATGGAATTCAGGAAAGTTCCGTCACAATCCCACGGTCGACAATTGAACACGAGACCACCAGACTAAAAGCGACAGTCCTGCCCTCTTGATCACGACATTCTTGCTGTATATTCGTTGAAGAAGTAGGGATGGGGTAGTCGGTATATTGATTGGGCTATGGGCTGAGAGATCTGAGATTCAATTCCCGGCAGGGATAGGTAATTCGCTGCACCAACGTTCAGACCGGCCCTGTCCCCCAACCCTCCTCCTACACAGTGCGTGCCGGGGATAAAGGGCAGGCGCATCACTTCATTTACTGCCGAGATTGAGAAAGAATGGTGTACCTGCACATATTGTTCGGGTGATAAAATGGAGAAGAATGAGATGGGCGGGGCATGTAGCGCATATGGGGGAGAGGAGAGGCGTATACAGGGTTTTGATGGGGAAATCTGAGGATAAGAGACCACTTAGGAGACTCAGGCTTAGATGGGAGGATAATATTAAGATGGATCTTCAGGGAGTAGGGTGTGGGGTATAGACTGGATCGAGCTGGCTCAGGATAGGGACAGGTGGCGGGCACTTGTGAATGCGGTAATGAACCTTCGGGTTCTATAAAATGCGGGGGAATTTCTTGACTATCTGAGAACAGGTTAGCTTCTCAAGAAAGACTCTGCTCCATGGAATAAGTAAGTGAATAAGTAAATAAGTAAGTAAGAAAGTGCGTTACGTGCACTCGCCCTGTGTGTGTTTTCTTTCAATTCATGTCATTTACTAAATTTACAAATTAAGCGTTACCAGTGGTTTCACCTCCATAATAATTGTACCTAGCAAAATTATTTTTTTCCTTTTACTTCCTTATTGAGCATTTCGAAAAACATTTCTCAAAAAAAAATGAATGTCTTATTAAGGGCTGCAATTTACTATACGACACAAGTTTTAAGGATGAAATGTTTCTAAGAAATGATTATTACGAGGATTCCCTTCTTCTGCGATACGATGTTGCATCACTGGTAAACAGATTTCATCGTTTTGAAGACACTGCTTTCCTTTAAAACATCAGGAATCCACAGCCCATTGGTAGTGCTTTCGTACGCTAGAAGAACGGAATTCTGAACCATACTGCAGTGAAAACCACAAAACTCACAGTTTATTCATTATTTGTGCTTGGTGTGAAACATAATTTTTAACTGATCAGTACGCACTGGAATTTAATTCTCCAAACGACAATGTGCCTTTCGATGCCAAATTTAATGAAAACGATACAATATTTGGGACAGTAAAATGTGCTGCAGCAATGACTTAACATTTTTAGTTAAATTTACGTCAATTTTACAGATAACATATCATCAATATGTGAAATATTTCGGTCGACGTTCGAAAAAGGAAATTCCCCATACCAAGCACGATAGCTATCCAATAAGCACGAAGAGCGGCAGCACGCACTAATGGTGTTATTGTATCCCTACCAATTAAGGGCTTCCCAGTAATGTCACAGTTCACAGATATTCTCTCACATGACCTATCTGCTCTGTACTCTCTCGTGTAGTCTAACAAACGACGCCGAACGTTATTACTTCCAACGCAACGGAAAAACCTTAGGCGCCTCTGCCGCATGATAACCCTGTTTTAACAAGATATCTTCCCTTAACCGTTCTGAACCTACTTCAGTCGACATAACCCTTGCTTCGGAGTGAGAATTCGCTTACTCCTTCAAAGTGGGACCATAATTTTTGCTTAAAATTACGTGTTATCGTGTGAGCACGATAGGAAAAAATGCTTCCATTGACTAGCTTCGAAGCCTAAAATACATATAAAGAAAACTGTAACGTAAGTCCCCAACACACAAAAATACACTTTTCTGTCTAATACAAAGAGCACTTGGCGATCGAACTGTAGGAAAATATAATCAAAATCCTACGGATCTCCTAAACACATCGTGGACAAAGTGCGGAGCTAACTTATGTTAACGCACGTAATACCCACAGCATCCAGAGACCCTTCAGAGAGTAAAACAAAATATATTTGTTCCATTCACAGAAAGAAGTTGAATGAATAACGGACATAAGTAAATATTCCTTGGTTCTTTCGAACCGTGTTTGTTAATATATGAAATATACCACATGATGGGGCTTCATAGTGGACCTAGATGTACCCGTACTTGTGGTTTAGAACCCCTGTCTTAACTTTTCGGAAAATTTAAAGAGAGAGGAATATGGAAGTTTAATATTTCCCTGTTGATATTAAATGTCACACAAGGGTAGTTGTGTGATCTTAGTTGAAGTGTTTTGGTGATTTTATGGCTCAGTGTTTAAAATAATTTTTTAAAATTGTGTTTATCCTCTAGGTTCTTCAACCATTGTGTTGGGGATACTGACTCTATATCCTTCACGAGGTAAACATCATAAGAAGAAAGAAAACACTTTCGGGTCCCTTGGTGCAGCTACTCTTAACCATGGTCCATTTCTCCATCAAAGTCTGTCGTAGAATGTGCATGTTCCACAATCTTCATGCCCAAGAGTCCTAACGTCGCCCCGACATTCAAAGGGGAGTCTTGAAAAGCAATGTACGAGTGTAATGTAATAAAGAACCACTACCTGGTCTAGTTCTCGTTCTCAGTGATAAAATTCGGAGAGTGGATTTGTTTCAAACACATTTATGATGCTCTATGCATTCCAGCTGATGACTGAATCGGTGAAATGTCGAGGATATGCATTCAGTGCAATCTCGTGTTCGATAATGCGAAACTCGCCAATATATCAAACTGTCTGTTGCAATTATTTTAGTGTACCTATAGTAAAAGACCAAACAAAATCATTTTAGGTGCGTTCGAAAAAATTTCCAAAAGCGACAATTAGATTGGTCTTGTCTGTCTATCTGTCCGCATGGAAAAACTCGGCCCTCAGTGGATAGATTGTCATGAAATTTGATATTTGAGTGTATTTCAAAATATGTTGAGAAAATTAAAGTTTCATTAAAATCCGACAGGCAGAACGAGTATTTACATGACGACTTGTGTAGATTTATGATAGTATCTCGCTGAATTCCTATTACAGTGAGAAATGTTTCAGACAAATTTGTAGAGAAAAACAAATCAAATATTTTATGTTCAATAATTTTTTCCGAAAGTCGTGCCGTTTATGAGACGGTGTGGAAAAATGTGGTAAGGTCAGACAGGCAACAGATGGAAATATAATACAGCGTATGCGCCTTGCATGCTAGATAAATAAGGCTGCTGTCACACAATAAAAAATAAGCAATATTCTTTCTTTGGTACGGCAACGATGGCTACACGAACGCGCTTCAGTGTTACGTTTATACGCACATTGCTTGTCTTTTTTCTTGCTTGACAGTTGTCGCTTAAGTCCTCAGTATAAAATATCGCGGAAATCCATCCAGTGGGAGCTGCGTTGATACATGCGGAGAGACGGACATACTGAAACACTGGCGGAAGGACACACGAAATTTCATAGGCGCCCAAAAGTGATAAAATTTAATTTAAGCTTTATGAAATACAGGAATTACGTTACGCATAGGCCCCTAAGCACGAATTTTAATTTCTATCCATCGCACTAATGGAAACCCGTAATACCAGATTTAATCAAAACCACTGAGTAATTTTAGAAAAGAAATATTTGGTCATTCCGAAGGACAAGATCTCTATTTAAACATGTTTTAAAATAACGCATTCGACAATATTTCAAATTTAGCGTGACATTATAAGTGGTGTCAATCGCAAGTTCTGCGCAGCAGAACAATGCGAGAACAGACAGACTCATTTCAATTGAGCTTTCAATCAATTTTGTACCGAAGTCTCAATCAGCAAGTAAGTTTGGTAGTCTGTACTGGTGGACAGTAGGAGGAAGAAGGTCGATGTTAACAAACTTAGTCAGTCGCGAGGGTCGAGGGGGGACTTAGTGCGATGTCCCTTGTTCCTGTTGATGCTAGGGCACAATTCGCCTCCACCGAGCTAATTCACTTACTACAAGGAATTGTGAACGGTGGGCACATAGTCGAAATTTAACAAGGCTAAAACCTACGGTATCTGCCCGGATATATAAAACCTTCGCCACCAAATATGTTGCCACATAATTTGGTTTCACTGGGGGCTAGTATAATGTAACTCTGCATCGAGAGAAGTGTGCGAATTCAACACAGTAACATTCGCTATGTGACGGAAGTTCAAGCGGTGTCCCTGCAGAGAAAGCACTAGGATTCATATGTAGAATTTCATGTAGTAGTCAGATACGAACAGGGGATTCCTTTAAGTTCAAAGTACGGTCATAACACAGAACTCTTATTATTAACAATATGTACTATTTTATAGCAACATGTTTCGACGTAATTTTTAGCATCTTCACCTTACATCTTTGTCTAAAATTGTGTAAATAATATTTTAACATGTATATATTGCAATAAATACGGACAGGAAATAATGGTGATAACGTAAAATAAATGTCATAAAATTATTTTTGGGAGCTACAGGAATGGAAGAACCCAAAACAAATACAAAATAGAACGAAACATGATATTCAGATATTAGATAATTTTAATTTTGAAACAGTTTTTAATACGCTGTAAAATATCCTGCAAATATTTTTATTTTTCAGATAAAAGAGAAGTAATTCGAAGCTGTGATTTTAGGTGAACGCAGTGATAATCTGCAGATGTTATAATTTCAGTCATAACATTTTTCTGTAAGACTGTGCACAGTGTGAGGACAATTTAATTCGAAATCTTTGAACGATGCACGATGGAAAGGCCTGTTTCGACGTGCCATATTGGTATATACCTGGACAGACTGAATAAAACTGTGGAAAACCTTTATAAGTATGTTTTATTAGGCAAGAGATAGGACGTAGGAAACCCAGGAATGGCACTAAAGGGCACAAATCTCCACGGTACTTTAGCGTGTCTGGACAAGACCTAAAGTTTTTTCGTTAATAAAGGATTAGAAATCTAAACTTCTGCTTTAAAATACGATAGAGTGTGATGGAAAATATTCAGTATTTTGGAGTAGCGTACCGCCTCAAGCTTCAAAGTCCACTTCAAGTCTCCCTTTTTGCTATGAAGATGGTGTCAATAAATTGTTCCGAAACTTCTGCAACTGTCTCAACAGACTACTTACTTCTCTTAGTTTCAGTGTTGTGTGATAGTCTAGTTCCACCTAACAAATGTTTATCCGACGCGTTGATAGGGTCCTATCGGAATACCTGGTGTCATAATACGGAACAGAACGTTGCAATATACAAGGATGTTGTAGTTAGTTAAGCTTGTCTCCAAGCTCCAAGCCCTGGAGCCATTCGAGATTTGATGTTATGACGAAAGTGAGAGTGAAGATAGCGTGCTGTCTTCTGGAACCTGACACCTGTATGTCTGGGAGATCATAACGAATATTTCGGGGGAATCTGCTGATCCCACCGTCAGGGTAGACGACTCCCTATTATAATGTCAGGAGTGAGGAAAACGGCTTCGTCCGAAACTGTAATACAACACATTCTACTCCAGAAACAATTACCTTCAATTTTATCTGTGTTTGTTCAAATATGTATAATGTATTATATACTGTCAATACACAACATTACATCAGTACAGTGATATAATATGTACAGTCAGGTCACATTACGGCAACATATTTCGACCGTAAACAGTCATCTTCAGGCCAATAGAGAACATTTTTAAGGTAAAAAAAGTGAGCACTCAATGAGATCCCATTTCGTTTACAGTAAAAGTTAAAATAACGTATGATGAAATTCTTATTTATAATTAAAACATTAAAATATATCACTGTACTGATATATTTTTGTGTATTTACGGTATATAATACATTATACAAATTTGTTACTATACAACGAGATGGCCTCTGTCAAATTTGTGTTTGTTCAGTTTATACTAGGATTTGTAAAAAAACATTTAATAACCACAATTTGTATTTATTTCTCATTTACTGATTTGAACTCCATTAGCTGTTTTAGTGACTGTTGTTAGAATCACAAACACGTTCTTTGCTAAATAATATGCCTCTAAGAACTACGAGCTATATATTGTATTTAGTAAAATTAGGAAGCCAGAATGTTTATAATTTCAAAATAATTTGAGAATGATGTTTTTCTGTCTTAAAACTTAATGGAGCAGAAAGCTTGAGAAGTTCGCTGTCTCTCAGCAGGCAAAGTATACCATACTTACTGAGACCAAAGTTCCATCCTCACTATTTCTCGTAAAAATGGAAAAGAATTTCTTTGCTTTATGTCAATAATTACGGCTTTCGTAACTATAGTAATGGTTTAGAATTAAAATACAACATATACCTTCGTTTATATACTGTCCCTAAGGATGTGGCAAATAACGCCGACCTCTTGGAGAGATACGTCACAAACCGTTCTGTTTTAAATTAAAGATAGGGGTATTTGTTTTCCTTCCATTTTCACATTCATTCTATGCATAATAGACACACTGGAGTTACACCTGACCATAATCCAATTTCTTTCGGCTTTAATACAACAAATCCATAGGCATTTTCCGAAAAATACGGCGTTTCTCCCAGCATGATCATAATTCCAATTAAGCAAGCCGTCTTCATTTCGAAAATTTACACTCTTCGAATAAATACTATATACTTCATTTTAAAACCAACTCTGAGTTTTACTAATTTATGTCTGTGTATTTGGTCTTACAGAAACATCTTAGAAGCATTAAACCAACTACGCATCTTCCTATACACATTAGACGGCGTATCTTGCGGTTCTTGTAATGGATATTCGATATGTTGGCAAGTAAGTGGATACAAGTAGCAGAAGGCATGCTTGAGTCGGTATTACAGCTTACACCTTTACCTCAGAACAATATTGTAGCAGTACTGCTGAAAGCGTGCGGTGGCACAGTGGTTAAGGTGCTCTGCTACAAATTGGAAGGTCGCTGGTTCGATCCCAGCTGGTGTCATTTGAATTTTTTATTAACATAAAATCCTTCCGATCGCACAATGGCCCTGAAGTCGACTCAGCCTCTAACAGAAATGAGTACCAGGAGTATTTCCTGGGGGTAAAGGCGGCCGGTGCGTAAGGCTGACAACCCTACCACCATCCTGTGCCGCTCTCATGAAATCTGGGAACTTTAACTTCCTGGAACCCTCTGGGCCACTCCATGCCTGTAACGGGACTGCTTTACCTTTTACCTTTTACTGCTGAAAGCTTATCGTTATTTTGTCAAGTTTGGTTCCCTTGCTATAAGAGTAGTTTTCTTTCCAGAACTTTTAAACTGTGGAGGTTAAACGTGGTTGACTTTGTGGCTCTTTTAATAACTAGCCGGCGCAATGTTAATGGGCTTTATTGCCGTCATTTTAACGTCTTAGGGGAATGTAAAAAATGACGTGACCAAGTTGAGTGTAATTGTTTGTGGAGGAGACTAACAGCTATAAGTCACTGCGCCCCGTGCCTCCCCCCTCCCCCCTCCATTTAATGCTGAAGTCTATCCACACGTCTCTCTCTTGCGATGGAGGGAAGCACAATTTAATTTACTCTTCTGTTTACTTGCTGTCTATTTCTGTTTTGCTTTGTGTGCTGCTCTCACTTGCCATTTTGTACCCAGTGAAAAACCGCAAGTCTTTACTGAGAAAGGCTGTTTTATTTTCGACGTCATCATACTGTTGAAACAAACAGGCGAGTTGGGTTGGAAACTCATTTCAAAAATTAAAACTCACATGTACGACATTAAGTTGCGATCCTGAAGCCAGAAATGTTACACTTATGAGCATCTGAACATATTTTTTTAAAAAATTAAGAATTTTGACACTGAATTCCTTTACTGGAAACTGACCTTGATCCTATGTAACATTGTACATAGCGATTAAGATGGACGGAAGGTGTTTGAGAATAGATTTCTCTGGAGAATTGTATGTCTTAGGGAGAGGAAGTAACAGAAAGTTAGGGGACAAAGGTGTAAAGATTTTCGTAATTTGTACAATTCAAAATTATCTATACCTAACTTTCAAACACTAATGTTTATTGGTTTTTACAATAAATAGTCGTGTTTGACAGCTGCTTATTTATATATTTGCGTACATAAAACGCAAACGCGACGATCCACGGCAAGCTAATTTGTACAATCCGCCGAATATTACCTGGGGCAGATGTGATGGACAGAATGAAGACTGAAGTTGTGTACAGAATTTTGGTCGGAGAACCTACCTGTCATTTAATGGAGGACATGTGCTTGTAAGCTGTTGGTATGGTCACAGCGATGTGGTGCAGTCCGTTTCTTCCTACTAAAGCTCCAAAACGCGACATGCTATGGTAACAAAGGATCCCCATACTAATACATGTAAACTAGGGAAACAAATCAATAAACACAACAGTTGTAGCCCGGAACGAAGAGAAGGAGCAAAACCTGCTTACATTCAGTGGTTAGTATACATAATATATATAATCCCACTGCCTGGTTCAGCTTTTCGTGTATGTACGTGAGTAATTTATCAGTAGTGCGAGATAAGATTCTTAATTAGTGAGGGTATTCATATCTGCAGAAACCACAGAGAACATCTAATTTCCCGCAGAGTTTTAGCGGATGATATTAACAGTGACGAAGTTCTTCGCAATCATTTTACTTGTGCAAACATTTCTTCAACGCCTATATTTACGGAAAAACCTGCATTTTTTAAAAGTATTTAAGTAACTAAAAAGCAGTCTGTATTTCCCTGTAAATTTATGCATGTTTTGTAACGAAGTGTGTGCATTGCGTTATTATGTCATTGTTTTAATTATTAGCGTTTTTTTTTAAATTTTGCATCAGAAAGTGAATAAATGCCTTCCCAGCTCTATTCGACGCGTTCCTATGAACGAGTTTCGGTAAGCTTAAATTGATAAGCCACACTTGGACTAATGTAAGCAAGGGTATTTTAGCTACGAGTCGTGAGCGCCAAGTTCCTTCCGGCAAGAACAGCAAGAGCTCCTAAGCTCATAAAAGGGCAAGAAAACCTCACATCTTTTTACGTATTTGGAGTCGAAACGAATTCACTTACAGAAAGCTTAAAACTCAGCTACTTTTCGTGGACCATCAGTGACCATCTACTCGTCGAATCATGCTCCACAAACTATCGAAGGACATTAATATCATATTCGATATTATACGGCACATGAACTACCGACTAGACACAACACGTGCTCACTTCATAGGCTCTTTAGGCGCGTTCTCAAAATTGTGAAATGTGTCTGTTAGCTTAGTCATATCTGTCAGTCCGTCCGTCCGCCCGACCCTCTGTCCCTCGGTCCGCATGGAACAACTCGACTCCCACTGAACGGATCTTCACAATATTGGTTTTTGAGTATTTTTCGAAAATCTGTCGAGAGAATATAGATTACATTGAAATTGTAGAAGAAGAATAAGTACATTGCAGGAAGGCCAATGTACGTTAACGACATCTCGCTGAGCTGTTCTTATAATGAGAAATCTTTCAGACAAATTTACAGAGAAAAATCAAACCACGCATTTTTATGTTCGAAAAGTTTTTCCGAAAACCGCGCTGTTTATGAGAAAATGTGAAAAACTAGAGACAGAGAGGCCACAGATGACAATATAATATGGCGCATGCGATTTGCATGCTAGATAATTAGAGCAAGAATACAGAAACACACTTAGAATGTGAAATAATTAATGCTTTTCTATGGCAACAACGGTTACGCAAACGCACCTCAATGGTACGTAATACATTAAAATATTTCACGTCTTTGTTGAAACAACAGATAGATATAGCATTAACTGACTGGTGTTTATAACCGAAAGGGGTGCTTACTGCCTGGTACGAACTGCATCCTTAAATACACAATGCGCAAAAAAATCGTAATTGCAATTATGAAGAAGTTAAGAGCAGACTGAAATCAGGAAATGCTTGTTTCCAGTCGGTCCATAATCTTATTTCTTCCCGTTTCCTCTCCAATTGCGTAAAGACTAAAATAAGCAGAACTATAATTTTTCGATTTGTTTCATAGGGGTATGAAATCTGGTCCGTCAGAATGAGGATGTTCGAGGATTGTATGATGAGGAAGTTACTGAGATCGAAGGTGCAGAAGGTAAAAGAAGACTGGAGAAAACTTACTAATTAGGAGTTTCATGATTTTTACTCCTCACCAAATATTAATTGGTTCTTCAGATCAAGTAGAATGAGATGATCGGGAGATATTGCGTGTATGGGGAAGAGGAGAAGTGTTAAAATGAACCGAAATTTTAAACCATTTTAATGGGCGAACTGTTCAGGGGAATGAAGTCATTATTGAACTTATATAAATTGCGATATTTTCTCTACCTTCTGCAAAGTTTTTGAGGCAAAAACACAAAGAAGCTTTTAATAGGTCAAAATAAATTCTACGATTTGATCATAAGGAAGAAGGTTTTGAATTACTTTCGAGGAGTCCTTACTTGTAGAAATACGCAGCGCTGCATATTACCGCTCATTCTTTATTCATTCGCAACATTGTAAGCAAATTATGCCGTATTCGCTTACCTTATAAGCTACTACATGCCTATAACAACTTAGTCATTTGATTAGTCTTAAGACTGACCGCCATCATGTGGAATCTGTGATGGCCTTTTCTTTTACAAATTTTAAATATCGCTGTATATATAACTTCTGCTTACTGCCAGCACAATTTTGTGCTGGAATAGTATAAGTACAGAATTTCGAACAAGTAATTTAAATTATATATAAAAATTTAGTTCGTATTTTAGAATAAATACTCACGGTCTCCATTTATGAGGGCTAAAACTTTAATGATGTTTAGGGAAACAGTCGTGGTAATATATGCAAATAAACAGTGTGTGTAAAATGCGAAAATTTGAATGTGAAACTTTGTGGTACATGTAGCAACCATCGAGCTCGGTGTTGTTGACTTTCGTACTGCAGTGCACTATTTTGGAAGGTCATATCTGTTCACACCACTCTGCTACCAAAATAAGTAATGGGGCTCCATTTTATTTATTACCAGCGATGTACATATAAATGTGTCCGAGGAATTTAATTTAGTTCTTTATTGATCCACTGCAATATCTCTTTCGCATGAAGCTGGAATTTAAATTTATGATATTTCTTAACACAAACGGATCATCGGCCAAAAACTGTAACACTACATGAAATTGATGTCTTGCTTAGTAATGAAAGTAACCTATAATATATCCTAAACGTAAAAGGTAAAGTGATCCCGTTACAGGGTCGGGGGGGTCCAGGGGGGGGGGGGGGTAGAGGTAAAGCTCTACTCTTCCAGGACCGCGGCACTAGAAGGGGGTGAGTGGTCAGGAGCACGCTTCGGCCGCACTTTACCCCGGGAAAGACCCAGTACCCATCGTAATGGAGGCTGAGTGGACCCAAGGACCGGTCTGGAAGGGCGAAAAATCTCGTCCCCACCGGGATTCGATTCTGGACCGTCCAGCCCATAGTCAGTCGCTATACCGACTGAGTTACCCGGCCCACAATATATCCTAAAGATCCACAGTAAAATCACAAATGACTGAATTTTTTTTTTTTTATTAAGCTTTATCTTGGAACAGTTTCAAATAACGCCCCGCTTTAGGAAGTCACACCGTGTAGTCGGGTAGAAATTTAATACAATTTCGGAGGAAATTGCCTCCCCCAATTCTTGTACTCCGAAGACGAAACGAATTTATTTCTTGTAGGAAAATCTTGCTGTCCCAGTCTGCCAGAGCGAATAATAACCCTTACACCTTGAAGGTGGCATAAAGTCCTTCCGATAGCACTATCGCCCTGGGGTCGACTCATCCTCTAACAGAAATGAGTACCAGGAGTATTTCCTGGGGGTAAAGGCGGCCGGTGCGTAGGGCTGACAACCTTACCACCATCCTGTGCTGTTGTCATGTAATCTGGGAACCTTAACTTCCTGGAACCCTCTGGGCCACTCTGGGCCTGTAACGTGGCTGCTTGTTTACCCTGACGATGAAGACAGAGGGATCCTATGAACCGTCTGTAAATTTCTACCAGAATCCACGGCGTCACATCAAAGAAGACAGTAAATTTGTTTGAAAGGAAGCACAAAGTAATAATATGTGACTCCGTATTGTGGACGTCAGGAATCACTGCTGCTTAGTATGTTCATAAATTAAGGTCACGTGATGCTACGTCAGTAACAGCAAAGGTAAAATTGTTTCTGGAAGTTATCGTGCTATTGAATGTTGGTGCAAAATAAGGACTATCACATTTTTAAACACCTGTAGTAGAACTCCACTTATCCGGATTAATTGGGACAGCGAAACATTTGGATATGCAGAAAATCCGGATAACTGGATTTTCCTTGAAAATAAGCGATATTTGCAGTTCTAAAAACATTTCTACAAACGGATATTTTAGGTTACATATTTATTTACGTAAAAATAAAATATTAATACACAGTTCCTTATATTATTTGACAAATGGGGGAAAATTTAAGCAATAAAAGATAAAGCACAATTACAGTAAGAAAATTTGTTTCCCCAAAGGCCAAGCCGTACCGGACATTTGGCGATCTGGATAACCAGCCTCCGGATAAGTGGAGTTCTACTCTATGATTAACTTCGGCACTGGATGCAGCTGCGATAACATCTTCACTCTGCGGGGAAAAGCCCTCCTCCCCCGGTATCTGTTGCATAGGTGGCTCCAGAGCCGGTCTGGATATTATGTGGAATAGGAAAATATCTTCCTCCTGTCTGTAAACGAACACCAAACTCCAGGTCCTACAACCAGTAGTCTAGTGACTATACTAATTGAGGAGATATCCTGGCTTCTTATCTGCAGTGAACGAAGAAGAGTGATTGTTTTAAACTGCAAAGAACTCATCTACAGCTCCGCCATATAGAGTTTCGGTTATCAAATATGAAATTCAAGCTTGAAAGTCTATTTTTTCTCCTGTTATTTATATTTTCCAGAGTTATTTATTTATTATTTGCCACTGACGAGGCTTAAAATACGTTGATTTTTATTTGTGTGTCTTCTATGCACTTTCACTGCGTTGTAATTTCGACTTTTTTGCATATTTATGGCTTAACGAGAAGCAACAGAAGTGAGTCTAGAGCATTACGCAAAGTGTCCAGTCTTTTTTCCTGTTATTGATATTCACACTGTATTATGCCTACAACATGAGGGAACACAGGTTGTATCTGTTATCTTGGTACTGATTAAGGTTTTGACTATATTTTGTGCAAAAATGTTCGAATGGAGGCCACACCATTCTTGCACTATTCATTTTCTTGTAGACGAAAGAACTTCTGAAGCAAAAGTAACACTTTGTCAAGAATTTTGAAATTACTTATAGTAACAAGTTTTCAAAAACATGCAGCTTTGTGGGGGCGATTTTTTAAATAAGACGTAAAGCAACAAAATTTAGCTGCATTAAATTGCCATTGATGTTTCGCTTTTATGGCTATCACTGAAGTAGTTACAAAAATAGCCGCTGAAATTTGGTATGAAAGTGTATAAAAAACATGACCAAGAACTCTGAAACAATCTTTCTGAGGTAAACATTAAAAACATGGCGAAGGCATGAATCTTTCTGTAAGTGTGCGTAGCATTTAACACAATGTTTGGAATAATAAAATAAATATAATTCGAGATACCTGGTTGGCGGAAAGAGATTCGAAACAGCTACACAAGCATTACCGCTTCACCACCCTGCTTTGCTACTAAATTAAAGATTTTTTAAAATCTAAGATTATTAGTTCCCATTACAAAAAAGTCAGCTCCCAAATTTGACAGGTGGGGATTTTCAAGGCAGCCGATTTCTTAGATGAAAAATTTCCAGCCTATTATTTCCAGCAACGAGCGTAATGAAATTGGAGTTTCATGGCACATCTCGTTTTTCTGACAGCAGAGGCGTCCCATGGCTTGTCGTCTGATATAAGGCATCAGAGTTGCACGCATGCCCGGGTCAAGGCACAGTACGAAGCGGCTTTGCGCTTTGCCATCTAATATAGTCAGTTCCCGCGTGGTTGCGGACGCAGCGTCGTGAAGTTCGCGTCGCGCGTCATATGTTTGTACGAATAACTTCTCAGTTCCCGTACAGCCACAGATAATCGTACGATGACGACAGACGTTATTAGCGAGGACGAAAAGGGCCATAAAAAGGACAAGTCGACAGTGCATAAAGGCCCTTCAAACCTTTCTTTTAAATCACCGTGTATGAACACAACCAGTACTTCACAAGTGTCTTTCACCTCCAATATTAGCTTGGTGTATGCGTGTCTGGTGTGGCTCCTGGTAACGGAGCTGGTACTCTCTTACTGTCTGTACACGTACATAGCTCACGTGGACAGCAAGTTCACTTCCGCCGTCGCCACCGCGACGCAACAGGCAGCAGCAGCAGCAAGAGCTGCAGGCCCGCACAACAACCCTTTCCAAGACTTCGCACTGTATCGCCGCAAAAAACGTGGTGTTAGGGCGTCTCCACCTTCGCTGCTGGACGACAACACGGTGAACCCTTCAGGCGTAGCTGGTTCCGACGGCGCAAATGTGGAGTTTTTCAACCCAAAATTACGCCAGGAACTGGAGGAGAGAGATAGGAATGTTGGCGGAAGGAAGGGCATCACGAGTACCGTCTCCGGATCAACACCAACCGAAGGGCCAGCCACAAACAACCCTTGGGTCTGGTTGACATCGTACTCGAGGATTCCGGTGAGTAGCAATCTGTTTATTAGAATATACCTGGAGGCGGAAAGCGGCACCGAAGTCTCTTCTCTATATGAATGGAAGGGATAGCAGTAAGGACACCCAGGAACTGCCTGAGATCTTACCCGTGGATACCAGTGAGTGGTGGCTCGCTTATTGGAATAAGCATATTGGCTGAAAGAGGAAGGTAATACTGCCAGCCCCCGAAGCGATACGAGTGGAAGGGAGGCCGCAAACAACCTATGTGTATAGCTGACTTCAAAGTTGGCAGTGTAACATCTCAGCTACGGGAAAACCTAGGTACAAAGGGGCTGTCAGATTAAGTATTCAAAAGAGGAGTTTCTGAAGTGTAATTGATTCGGGAATCTTGACAGCAGAGTTGTTTCCAGTTTATAAATAATTAAATGAAAGTACATTGGTACTGTTGTGTAGTAAACACAGGCTACGTCCCTAAACCAGTTGTATGTGGTATAACATCTTAATAAACATAGTGTGTTTTTGTGGTGAGATTACTTCCAAACAAAATTTCTGTGTACATTTTGCATAAAATTAAAGCGTTAAATAAAGACCGTGTCTGTCCGTCCGTAACCCACATCTCTGAAATTCCTGGCTGTAATTCCGTTACATCTGCAATTTCAAGTAGACGGTCTGTACCAAATGTCGTTATGAGAAATTTACTTTACGCCGGAAATGACCATATGATTCGTCATGCAAAAAATTAGTACGCGTAATAGAATATGATTACGATTAAAAATCTGCAAATTTAGTTGAATGTTATTCAGTGTGGTCAATATTTCGGGCCTAACATTTAGAGACAATATTTTCCAAGTCTGTAGTGATATATGAATTGAGATAATTTGTGTTTGTAATGAACCGGTATTCTTAAGGTTGGGGTACGCAGAATAACAAAGTAACTTGTCTGCAGAAGACTGTTCCAGAATTACACGTTCCGTTCTTTTAATTGTACTTTGCAACCAGTAGCAATATAAACACTTCGTGTGTGAATATCCTATACACAGATAAAGGGAAAGACTTTCAACGGGATAAAAGTCGATGACGCAACATACAAACAGGTATGAAACAATTTATCCTTTTATATCTACAGTGAACACTCAAGAACGGTGCGGAAAAATGGGTAACTAGTGAAGAATAAACAAATGGAGCAAAGGGATAAGAACGTTAGCACTTATAAAATGTACTTTTACAGTGGAGACCGAGAAATAGACACAGCAACATCATAATTGACATCAACTTGTACATAGACTCATACAAAAATACATAACACATACGTACATCACAAAGTTGCATAATTATAGATGTATATGTTTTTAAGTATGCGCTTTAAAGCCGCCAAATTACGTGACACAGGGCTGCCATACTTCATGCTAGAACTATATATTTACAAAGAAACTGGATATATGTAGGAAGGTATACTTGAATTTTGAACTTTGAAATAAAGTATGTCACGAACATTGCTATTCTGTTTGTATACATTTATGAATTAAATTAAGAAATGGTTATATTACGAAAGAATATTAAAAATATGGCACATCGGATTTCTGTAGAATTTCTCTCTGTTCATACCTACCGTGATAACCCTCATTAAAGCCAAACAAATTTATTTTTTCTGTCTAAGCTATTCCAGTACTGACGCACATAGTCATCAAGAATTCCATTTTCTTTTCTCTCCAACTAGTAGGCTTTTTTCGCAGAATACTGCGAAAAGCGACTATTAGCTTCGTCTCTCTGTCCATCTGTTCGTCTCTGTGTTGGCACGAAACATTTCAGCTTCCGCTGGAGGCTCTCTCGTCAAATTTTATGTTGGAGATTTTCACTAGAATTTATCGACCGTATCCAAGCACGGTTAATGCAGAACAAAAATAACAAGACACGTTACATACAGATACCTCCGTGCAGTTGTTAGTATATCGTCGTTGACGAAACTAATCAAGACACGTGATTATCTTACTGAACACGTGATATGCACATGCAATACAACAGAGCTAGAGAGGCCGAAGATATGATACAAACATAGTAATATAGGCAACGTTCCAATGGGACTCAGTATTACGTCATTCGTTGATTTAATAGTTTGGCAATAAACATAAACCGTATAGACGTGTCAAGATCGCTCACGTGTTGTTTTAAAATTCTGTGTAGAGGTCGAAATATTACCCAGGCTGCGCACTGCCATTAATGTAAAATACTTGCAAAATAACCCCTGAAAACTCTGCGTTTTAAACCACTGAAATTCAGCCTGCAGTATTCTGGGACGCGGTGTTGAAATGTTTATACGTTGTTACAAGTATTTCAGAAGAAATTGACGCCAATAAATGCACAGTATATGCTTTGTTAAGTATTCTGTGAAATATAAAAAGCAGGAATCTTTATCTTTATATGGACCATCCCCATCGATGTAACGTTCCTAATAAGTACCGATATTTCCTATTAAACACAGCACACTACTTAACGATTGCTTATCATCTGACTTCTAGTTTCGACTTCGTATATAGGTCATCATCAAGCCGATTGTACCTCAAGAATATAAAAGATACGAGCTATCGTGAGGTAGGAGATCTCCAAATTTGATGTATTTTTAATGTAATAAGGGGATCGCCTATCTCACGACACTTCTTAACTGTTCATATGCATGTTCTTGTTTAATTGGCCTGATGATGACTTATATACGAGGTCGAAACTAGTAGCTAGAAAATAATCAATTGCAAGGAGTGTGCTGTATGTGACTGGGAACATCGATACTCATTAATTTTTTTTAACTTGCAGCGAATTAGAAATTTGCCATTAAGCACAAAAATTTATTGTGTTTTATTGATTAATGTATGTATGCATTATAAAGTAAATATATAATATTGTATCTGACGGAAATTTATAATTCATTTTCAGTCAATTGTAACACAACTGGCTGAATTCCATCAATTCAAAGCAAGTTTTATAATCACCTTGGAGAAAAACGTAATATCCCGGAAAAAATAATTTATTTGTAGTTTGTTTTACGATGGTTTCAGTAACTGACACTAGACATGTGTAGCGTGTGTAGTGTAAAATGTAGGGATGATGGCGAATGATGAACTGCAAGCTATTTAGAAGCAAACTGTTTTGGACTTTTTTAAAGTTTCTGCACTCTCTTTTGTCTGGAGAAACTGTGGAAAAGGATTAGAAACTCAGCCAGAGTTGTGGTTATCCCGGGTCAAATTCGAACCAGACACCTTTGAAATACAAGTCCGTGGCGTTACAAATTAGACCAGGCACCTCGGTCTGAAGCAATATTCTTTTTGGCACTTTTGTGTTATATTTATACATGAGAATGTGTTCCGGGTTTTAAAATTATTTCCGTGATGACTTCCCATTTATCTGGTTTTAAGTGATGAACTACAGAAAGCGTGAAACGGAACAATCTTTGTCTATTTTAGCACATTTTTCCAGAAAATGTTTGGGGAGACTGAGAAAATGGCATGAAAAACATACGAAAGTGGGACACCGAGCAGAGAATCGGATCTGGATTATTAATAAAACCGTGATATTCGGTGAATATTTTCAATTACTTCTCTCCGTTACGCGATGCAGTACTTCACACGTAACAAATTTCGTAATGTTAGAGTTAATAGGATTAGTAGGTAGGCAGACGACATTATTAAGCAGCGTAAGTAGGATTAAATATTACGAGGCGCTTGGAAAGTCAGTTAACAAATTTGGCGCCTTCCCCATGTTACTGCTTCTAGATTTTAAAAATCCTTCTTCTAATTAACTCAGAAAGCGTGACATTAATGCAATAAGCATACTTGGTATAACATGAATTTTAGTTCTGTTAGCCTTTTCCAAAACACTGCGATAAATGAACTGCGAGTTATGCTCGAGATGTGAACACCAACAAACGTAATTCTGTAATTAAAACGTCCCTTCCAGTCTTTTATGACAGCGAAACTTGGACTGTTAAAGCAAGTAACGCCAGAAGAATAACAGCAGCAGAGATGAAATACATGAGAAGAACAGCAGGATACACTTGGACAGATTACAAAACAAACGCAAAAATTGCAAAGGAATTAAAAATAACACCAATTTTGGACAAATTACTGGAATACAAGAGAAACAGGATACAACATGTAAATAGAATGCCTCGAAATAGATTACCCAGGGTAATGAAATATTACTCCCCAGCTGGCAGAAGGAATCATGGTAGACCTTTGAAGAGACTTCTGGATGCGGGAGACCGGAACGGGTCAACAAGAGGCCCAACTCCATGAAATATATGATGATGATGATGATGATGATGATGATATTTTGTTTCGATTTAAACTAAGATAAGAATGTGCCTACAAATTTTAGCGAAACTTCCAAATATAAACTATAACGCGCAACCACTCTGCTATTCTCGATCAGTAATAAGCTGACAGACGCTAACTAGATGGGTTTTTAAAATTTCGAGTATTTTCTAGATTAATAACAACTGCTTTTTTTTTATCACTTTCAAATTAAACGGTGCTGTTCGAATGAATGCTGGTCCCTTCAAAATTCAATTCTTCTTGTAAGTCACTTTTCCTTAAATATCCTAGGAGTTTTAATTAACTACTCTCTGCGATTACCATAACAGAGGTACTTTATTTTATACAACTGTCACAATTACTTAACTATTTAACTAAATATTAAAGGTATGTTAAACGCGTACTCTCTATACGGAAGAAAGTAACCTTACGCTTATTTTCTACGGAAGAACACACTTTTAGTCATTTTTTAGTACTTTGCTGAAAGATTTCGGTATTACTATAGTTAACTCATCAGGGCAAAATCCATCTGACGAAAGCATTATTCACTCGCCTAATCATCTTAAGCACTTGTTTCTGAAAGAGCTTTTTCATAATTGTGTTTACATAGGCCGCCCACTGGATTATATCTCTAGCTTAATGAACCCAATTTGCATCCTCATACTTCATGTTTCGAGCTGCATTTTATTAAGATCATCTTTAATTTACATCTAGTCTTCACCACTTATGTTTTTCCTACGGTTTGTCCAGCTAAATATTTGCATTAATTTCTCATTTCTCGTATGCATGTTACATTTTCCACACAACTCTTTCGCGTACATTTCACTCCCCTAATAATATTTGGTGAAAATGACTATTAAGAAGCTTTTCCTTAAGCAGGGTTTGCAGGCTTTTTTTACTTTCCTCCCTCTTACAGTCCTCCCTCAGCAACCTGTTCTTTAATATCTTCAATCTGTGCTTTTCTCTAAAGGTGAGAGAACGTACTATGTAGTACTTTTCTTCTCATTTATTATATAATTATGATATGTGATCCACTTACCAGCACCAGGAGAACTGCGAGTAATGAGGTCTGTTTGAATGATGTGCATTTCAATTAACTCATTGTTACGACATTTATGACGATTAGGATTTTTTGAGTTTCCTTTGTTCTATACTCATATAAGACATTTAAATGTACTTGAAATTAAGGCACTAATTAAGTTACTGGTCACTCGTCATCAGATAATATTTAGGTCACTTGTCACAGTTCATCAGACACTACTTAAGCCACTGGTCTCTTTACCAGATACTACATACGTAAGTCTCGTAAGTCATTTGTCACTGTTCACCAGACACTACTTAAGCCACTTGTCATTGCTCACCAGACACTGTTTAATTCACTCGACACTAGATATTCTTTAAATCGCTTGTTACTCTTCACCAGACACTCCTTAAGTCACTGGTTAGTCTTCACCAGATACTACGTACTTAAGTCACTGTTGGCTATTCAGTACGCACTCCTCGCAAAAGCGACGTTGTCTGTCTGATTATTGCAAATGTTAGCAATCATAATTTCAGTCATGCTATATCATTTAGCCATTTGTACGTTTTAGCTTTTAAAGGGTGAGATCTCAGACCTGGACTACAGATGTAAAATATACCCCATTCTCTGTTCTTATAATTAGGCCTGATGATGGCTAATCATTTTTAGCCGAAACATTTAGCATTATTCTTTCTGAATATAACGTTGTGTTGAATGAATGCAACATTCATTTGAACTAATTAATTGGTAGATGCAATTCGTGGAATGAATGAAACAAACACTGAATTATTTTTAGGATCCTACAGTTGGGATTACAAAAGTTGCAGTTTCAACTCTACACATCACCCATCAAGCTTCTAAGAACTTCGGATGAACGAGAATTCTAAATCTTTGTAATCAAACAAACGCGTTGTATCAAAGCCTCTGCGTTCCGGGATATTAAAAGTCAGATATACAGCAAGGTTTCGAATTCCGAGTCATGTTTTGAGTTGACTATTTCGTAACTCCTAAAGTCGTCTTCAAGAAAATTGCGCTTTCTAAGGAAGCTGTTTATGGCTATTTTCTTTAAAACAAGTGAGACATATAATATTTTTATATAACCAGGGGCTTCGAGATTGACATTACAGCTGGAATGTTTGGTGTACTGGAAATATAGAAGACCAAGATGGACTGGATATATGGCGAGGTTGAGAAAGAAAGAAATACATAAAAATGTTGTGTTAGGAATTGTATCGGGAAAAGGCCAGTTGGAACCCGACAAGCAGACAGAAACATAAAGTTACTTGGGATATTTATGGAAACGGGTTGTTTGGGCAGAAGTAAAATAGTGGTTGTTGAGTGTCTTGCTTAATGTGGGACTTCGGTAGATGCAGCAGCAATGTGCAGCCCTTCACAGTCTGCCACCGGAGAGGCGTGTTTTTGTGATCATGAATATTGCAAGAAGGCTGGTCAGGTTCCTCTTACTTTGAAATCCGATGTATTTTAGTAGTAGATACGTTATTGTGCCGTCCAGTTGCGGCGCGGACTGAGGCGTGGGTCTGCGGCATCTCGCTTGTTGGGAATGCGGGTTCGAATCCCGCCGGAGGAACAGATGTCTGTCGTGATAGTTGTGCGTGGTCAGATAGATAACTCTGCGACGGGCTGATCACTCGTCCAGAGGAGTCCTATCCAGTGTGGTGTGTCTAAATGGGCGCGATCGTGAAGCCTCGATAATGAGGAAGCCCTGACCCACGCCAGCTGTCGCGCCATAAAAAAAATACCTTATTGTTCGTGCAAAGCACTGTAATAGCTCTCATCCTAATGTAACATGTGGGAAGAGCTATGATGTTTAAGCCTTAATTCAATAGCATACATACAAAATTCGTTTCCATGATTGCTTACAATGTTGTTTACCGAGCGTGTTTTCACTTGCAATAGTCACGTAATGTGGGTGATAAATTAATCGTAATGTGAAAAACCTGAACGACTCCTTTTCAAGGCGGTCCTCCAAAATTGGTTTGGAGTGTCTAAGAAAACCACGGTTACCCTAATGCAATACTGATATTCTCCTCATCGGGGTCTCCCATGCATGAAGCAGGGATGTTAACAGTTCAACCGCAACACTGTTTTCAGTCCTCATGAATTATGACAATGTGTATAGTTGGTCAGCAGAAACTGCCGAGTGTCACGCTGCTGTGGACACGACACTACCTCCTCCTGCCTCTTTGTCCCAATAAACATTTCGGCATCACTTCATCATCTAATTGAACGCTACATTGACTGTTGTGTAGCTTGCAACATACGGCGCGGTTACGTACGAAACCAGTTGCAATTTGTGATGTACCGTGCCGCGTGATCTCAAGAGCTGTTTTCAAATCATGTGATTGTTATGACAAAGACGTCTTTAATGTGCTACGTTTCGAGTCTGAAATAATTCCTTCTGTCTCTGTGATAGTTACGTGTTTAGGTGCGTTAGCATCCCTGTGGAGAGCACGTTAGCATCGGACCGTCAGTGCCGGCCGATATATGGAACAGATCGATAAATCAAGTTCTTTTCGAACTGGGTGTTTCACAATGTTAATAAGATTTGTCAATGTCAATTTTATTTAATATCGTAAAAAATAACGAGCACTTTAATTACTAAAACTCTACTAAAATTTGTGGACAAAAATAATTTTGAAATAAAGTGAAATGCCAACTTGATGCAACAATGTAATTTATTGAAGTTTCTTTAGCTCGACATGTTTCGGGCGCATACGCCCATCATCAGGAGCACTAGATGTTAAGTTGCAGCATTTGGTTTTTCGCACTCATTCTTTCCAGTGCGGAAAACTATATGCTGCAATTCAACAGCTAATGCTCCTGATGATGGGCGTATGCGCCCGAAACATGTCGAGCTAAAGAAACTTCAATAAATTACATTGTTGCATCAAGTTGGCATTTCACTTTATTTCATGTTGAAGAAGCACGGTCAAACAATCCTCAAAAATAATTTTGTTTAAAATCAGTTATGCAAGGGAAAATTTTATTTTTCATTATTACCAACCAATGCACATTTATTTTATAAAAGTATATATCATAACAGTCTTTTGTGTAATTATAAATTAATTACAAAATTAATAAATTACACAAAATATTGTTGCGATATATGCTTTTATGAAATAATTATACATTGGTTATAATAAAAATAATAAAAGATTAAAGATACATGTATTAAAATAACGGAACATTTATTTGGAAACATATACAAATTTCTGTCAAAATCTCGAAAGACATTCGCACTTAGCTCCAAAAATATCTATTACAGCTAGAAATATTTGTAACAGATGCCGTAGAAAACAATAAACGAAGTACTTACGTGTATTCTAGTCGGTATTATTCCCAAGATATTGGCTGGACGCACTAAGTAATTTGTTTGGTTCGCCAGCAAGGGAAGACACTAATATCCCTGTAGAAGCTCTCTTATCAGCTCTGAGGGCCACACATTCTACTAATCAGTGGGTAGCAGGGGCTCTATTCTCGGGCTTTAAGTAAGAAGATGGTGAATCTGACCACTCACGTCATCAACTGCTGAAGTTAAAAATGACAGGAATTACAAATTCATTCATAGACTTATTCATACTGTTCATGGCATGCACAGGGTCATCTTTGCCTTTAATTCTGTGTTCAGTAGTTTCTTTCCACATGTCTTACGACAGTTTTAGAAGCAGCAGAACGTCACTTATCCGAACGGTGGTTATCCGGATCGACTTGGCCCTTCGGGCAATTTTGTCGAGAATTCTACAAAACAAACTTACCTTGAAATTACCTGTTATAGGATCAGGTGCAGTACAGTGATATGGCCTCTGGAACTTCAAATCAGACTTGGACGAAAGATTTAAGCGCAAGTAGGTGTACTGTACATATCGTAAATAGTAACAGCCGAACTTCAAACTGCCATTGTAGCCTACTTGCAAAGAAAACTCCAGTTATCCGGATTTTCTGTTTATTCGGGTGGCTCACCGTCCCAGTTAATCCGGATAAGTGGAGTTATACTGTAATTAAAAATAATGAACACTGCAGAATTTATGCTTCTTGTGTGCATAACACAAATCTCTTAAACTGCAGGAAATTTAGAATACTGAATATCATGCTGGAGACTAGTAGTCAGAAATTCTGGAGGTGTCCACTTTGAATTTCTGCACGAAGAATTATTAGTTTTTATTTGTACCACACACGACAGCGACGCCACAACGACACGTTATACCAAGTGATCATCACCAACGGAACCGCTTATTTGAAACAAAATAAACCTGGTTAAAAGAGATTTTGGAAGAAAACCCACAGCATCCCACAAATGTAACAATACAGATACCAACAAAGAGGTCAGTAGTACGCAACTATTGAATGTGCGAGAAGAAACGCAGCGAACTCCCTATTGTTTCAACAAATGGAACAAAGGGTAGATGAACATAATACTCAATCAAATGCACTAGCAACATAACATAAAAACTTAGGATTTCGTCAGTAGGATCTGGACCTTACCACTGTACGTCTTTGCTTGTATTATAAGCGTATTTTCAGAAAAAGACAAATCACAAACAAGTTTTGATTTCAAACTTCGCCTTTTTATAAACGCTGTATGCTTTCTTCTGGGTAATTCCCCGGCGTCTGAATTTTATATGCCAACGTTTCGGAATGCTCTGTCTGTTCCATTTTCATAGACGGCTAGACTACTCGCCTATGAAGATGGAGCAGATGGAGTGTTCCGAAACGTTGGCATATAATATTCAGACGCCGGGGAATTACCCAGAAGAAAGCATACAGCACAAGTAATTTGCTATAATAAATATGATGATGCATAATTTTATAATTCCATGAACCTATTGCATGTTTGTAGACAAATTAACTAGCCCAAGGTTATGATTTGCAAAATTAGTTTAGATTATTTTTTAACAGACCAGCTGACTTGTACTGCAGCCAGGCAGCCTGAAGATGATAGAATCGTCGAGAAAGGCGCAGCATGTTACAACGTGTGTCGGAAACAAACAGGTCTTTTCCGTAATTAGTGTGGGTTACGACATTCCCTTCATGAAATTCCGAAGGATGTAATGGACTGGGCTATGGCCAATAGTTCCTACATTGTCTAAATTTACGATTTATAATCAATCTGTAATTTATTACTGGTGATACAAAATATGGCAGTTAATAGAAGGTTGAAAAGTAACTCGACACAAACATCATGAAGCTCTATCAATCTTTTCATTTCCAATACGGTTATAGAACTGTCAGTTTTAAATATCTATATTACAGAGCCCCAAACAAAGGAAATTAAACACAATTTTGTTTCAATTTGTTCGTCGTGATTTAAAATGGACCTTTAAATCCTTTCTGATCAGATTCATTGGAATGTTTGTAAAATAGCGATCTGACGTGAGAAATTGGACGCTTTGAAATTCAAGAAAAATAAAAAGGTTGTATTTGAGTGGAATATGCAAAAATAATATAAACATCAAGGGATTAATCGAACACTGCAGCTGAGTTCCGGGAATTCGAAGCCTTATATTCGTGATGTAGCGGGTTACAAACACAAATCTGAAACCAGTATAACAGAGGTTTCCATGACTTTACTCATTCCCTTCATGAAAAAGCCCGGTACGTTCCTGATGCATGTATTACACATCAGATGAAGGAAGCAAGGTTGAGTTATACAGTGAACTGACAGGAAATACCACGGCCATCCATTAATTATTATGATGATAATATTTAAAATTATCTCAGCTTTTTTACTTTCATCTTTTATAAATGATACGATAATATTAGTAACAGAGATATGATCCACTTTGAAGTTATTCTATACCACTGTGAAACGGGCTGAATAATCCAAGACAATCTTTTTTGTGAAAATAAATGTATTATATGGATTAATATATCACTGTTTATTAGCTCTACATGAAGCAGATAACCATTGTTTAGAAAAGATTCTTTGAATCGCTTTTAATTTCAAATAGGTAGCCTAGTCCCTTTAGTAACCAGGCAACGGGTTGGACGATCTATGATGCGCGGTTCTTTTACTAAAATCAGCTTTGATTTTTCTCTTTACGACAGCGTCTGAGCCGCCTAAAGAGGTTCACCTGGCCCCTCATACCATAAGTACATCAGGGATAAATCGCCATGTTTTTGGCTTTGTGGTTAATTAAATATAGGGACGCTGTACCTTTAACCTTTTAGTTATCGATTGACTGAAGTTCGAGCTTGTATTGATTAAACCTAACATTAAGTAAGAAGTGAGATGATTCTAAACCGGAGCTAAAGTATTTCTGGCATTTACTGCATCCAACTATATCCCTTAATTGATCAATCAATGTGATTCCTTTTAGTGGGTAAGAATAGTGATTTACTAAAAAGCCAGAAGCTTTGTCCAACTGGAAAGGGATATCATTCACGTCACGGAAGTGACACAGGCTCCTAGCAATGCCTGAGGGCCTCGCCATTCTGGTATTCAGAACAAGACTCCATTCTCCTGTCTCATTATCGATGTTCTTTTTAGATCTCGGATTACTTTCTCGAGGTACTGCTTTGTGAGTTTTGCTTTCATTTCCTTACTTTACCATAGTATGACTCCATCATTCTGGAAAAACCTTTGTAGGTATTAGAAGATGCATGTAATGAAACATTAATTGGTGCTAATGTTGAAAAGTAGACCTATTATTACACCGAGAGCGTAAATCTTTTCCAACCCAGAATGACCTGATGGCTTAATTGTCTACACTTCTCTCTCTAGACGTCTTCCTTTATTTCTCTTCAACTTTACCTTTATTTGTCTTACTACTAGCGCAATTAATTACTCTACTGATTCATTTACTCATGGCACCAGTACCATTTCCTGATGTAAATATTTTTCAAACTCTTACTTCAACCCCTGATAGCTAGAACGACAATATAAAGTGCATTTATTTCCAAAGTTCCGAGTTATCCTCCTTATCTTTCGGATAAGTGTTTTTAAGAAGAATAAGGGTATTGGTCATTGGTAGGAAGACACTGGTAAACCGAAAAGGAGAGAAACCTGTTCCAGTGCTACTTTGTCCATCACAAATATTATATACACTAGTCTGGGATCGAACCCTAGCCTCCGCGGTGACATGCTTGAGCCATTTTAAAAATAAAGCGAGTCTGAATTATAAGTTGTATATATAAATATTGAGTCCGTATCTCTCAGTGAAGACCATGCGCTTCTGGTAAAAGACCAGCCAGTAATTGCTGTGTGTGTTCTACGAATCATACAGAAAAAACAAATATTATTTGGGGAAAACGTAGAATTTTGAGGTCATGTAGATCACGAAATCAGTGGAATTATCTCAAAGGAAGCTGAGTATCTTAGTTTATTTTTACATTATTTGTGATTTCAGCAAACGAATGTAAGGTCATTACAAACTAAGGTTTTGTTACAGGATGTCACAGTCGAGTGGGTAAAATTTCTGCTTCGCATTTTGAAGATGTCAGTATCAATTCTCCACCCGGACTCCGTGTATGACATTATCTATTTCGAATTTGCTCGGTCCTTCAAGATAAATTACTACAGGGACATTTCCCCAAATGAGGCCCAAACCTCTTCCTTAACCAGCACTTTATAATTCGTTGTTCACCAGTTAATTTACCATTCCATGCTATATGCAAATGTTCAGAGCGTCGTTAAATAAAGTGTGAATCAGTAGAATGCAGTTGTTTAATCACACATATCTTTTATCTCAGTAAACACTATTGCAGCTTAAGGAGCACGAAACATGCTAAACTACTTTACGCACCACCAGCCCTATTGATTTATGACAAATGGTATCATCGACCAAAGTTTCTATGTATATGCGACTTGCACCTTTCCCTGCCTAGATGCGTGAAGCACTGAGTAGATGTTCATAAAGGTTAGTATGAAATTCATAGTATTGGATGACACAAAACACGGTATGTGCTATTTCATACTATCAGGAATACCAACATAATGGTAGTGCGAAATTCCGGTGTGAGAGCAGCAGTAATGCTGAATAACGTAATGTCTGAATTATTACTTGGCAGTAAGTTTTCTAACATGTGTAACTTTAGTCAAAGTGCTTTTCCTTTTTAGAGTAGGTAAAAGGCAACTTGTGGCCCCGTTTGATAAGGATGAGCCTAGTGGATTACTTCCAAGAAATTAAGCTCGTTATTTCTTCTCTAAACTTCTTGTTTTTACGAGTAAACAAGAAGTTACAATCCAATATAATGATGTTTATATTCTGTAACGTATTCGTCTTCTTCAATTTTCTACCTTTAACAAGGAAACTTAAAATTGGTCGCTTCTGAAGTCACACAATAAAGTGTTTAATGCTGACATTCCCATCTTTGTTTTTATGTCATGTTTTGCTCCCTTCTTTTATCACAACTATTAAATATTAGACTTTACGTGAGGCAATTCAACAGTCTAGTCACAGTTGGTACCATAAAATGTGTACAAGTTATTCTTGAACGTTGAAAATGGAGACAGCATCTTACTCCGCTACGTTGCTGACTCCCTAACAACACCCATGGTAATACATCCAAAAAGACTGTAGCTTTTATAATTGTGAATTGTGGAATTTCAATTATCGCATGTTACTCTTTTACATGCTTCATTCATCCCAAAATGGTTACGTTTTAAAACCCCATATTTAAACAGCGACATATTAATTCTGAATTTATGTATTTATTGCTTCCTCTACGCATTCCCTTATAGAGTTTTAATCTTATTCTTCTGCCAATTTACATGTCATTGGCTTAATTTCCAAATATTTATTTTCCCACACAATTTTAAAATATAAATATTTTAAAAGGTGCTTACATTTGCTGAACCCTCAAAGCGTTTACTTTCTGAACCCACGGGCACTTTAGCCATTTATGATTTAGTAGGCATATTAAGTTAAAATCCTTATGCGAAGTTTTGAAATAATGTTTTGAAAATTAACAAAGGAAGGACGAGATAAACATTTAAGACTCATAACAAATTAATCAATTAATGTGACCTCTGGGTATGGTCTGAAACAGAGAGAAACTTGTAGGTTGTAAAATGTACAGATTATCTTCACTTGACGGTTATATGTATACTTAACAGTAGAAGATTTTACATTCAAGTAAAGAGAAACGTTTGTTCATTTTCAGAAGGAAAACTCGTAAACGGTGTTAATTTTGCTGTTAAATGGGTGGTCCAAATCAGTTTGCTTTCCCTTTCATTTCCCCAGAGGGAAACATCCCAGCCTGTCACTGTGCAACCCACATTGATGTAATACATATTTTTTATCCTAAGATAATTTATGGTAATCTGACAATGAAATAGGAAATTGCATTGCTTGACGCTGCAACTTCAGCTTTTTGAGAATTTGATTTTTTTATGAAGATGGATTCGAGAAATTATGGATGATAACGGGTCAAGCCTGGAATGACACATAGGATGTAAATGCATATATTATGATTTTACTGAGGAAAACGAAGAGTGCCTGCCTTCTCTACACAATAAACCGTCTACAACTGGTGTCACGACTAACCCTTCATACATTTCTAGTAATGTGGATGACAGTGTTCTGAGGGGCACAGACAAAAAAAATTGTAAAAATAATCAAATTGGAAAATGTTCGCAGAGCGTAACACTTCTGGCGCGATTGTTCTTTTATTGACCCAAAGTTCTAAATTCGTAAGTAATTTCAAGGAAGACACTGGAATTGCGAGTTCATTGAATGTACCGTTCCAAATTTTACACAACACGCACAATAAGATTTTTCCTTATTTTGCCAATAAACTTACCATCGATAATGCTGGATTATACGTATGTTATCAACTCTTTCTTCGGCCTCATTTCGCGATTCAGAGAGAACACAATCTTTCTTAAATCTAAGACAATAATTACGACCTTAGAAGTGTAAGCAGGTAGGTCTTCATCTACAGTATCTACTTTTTGTCAAATTCTAACCAAAATTTGAATGTGTAGAAAATTTTAGCGAAAATCCCAAATAAGAATTGTCACGAAAATCCATCCCGTGGGAGACGCGTTCTTCGATGCGGAAAAACATATGACAAGGCTAATAGTCGCTTTTCGCAACTGTTTCTCAAAAGCGCCCACAAATTTTTCGTAAATGCAGTGCAAATTATTTTACATAAGCATGTTCACTTTAAAATAATACGCAGGTCTGATTCATTCTGACTCGATTGACGTTCGTAATCAGTGTGTAATGTCTAATTCAACCTTTAAAACGCTAAGAAGTTAACATGGCGGCATGAAGCACCTACGTTTGCAGAAGGTAATATAGGTTTCGAAACACTGAACTTGCAACCTAGAGACGAGTAACTTTGTAGCTTAGCGACGATAGCATCATACATGCATCGTCATAATGCGCGTATGCCATGTGGCATATTCTTATAATGAAACCAACGAGATGCACTAATTTCTCAAATTTATTTTTGAATGGAACTCTACATGTTTCGGACAGGTTTTCTGTCCATCATCAGGAGACTAGTGCTGTATACACAGCAATAAATACGATACGTATATGTCATACAGTACTAGACTCCTGATGATGGAGAGGAAACCTGTCCGAAACATGTAGTGTTCTATTCCTAAAATAAATTTAAGAAATTAGTGCATCTCTTTCGTTTTATTATGAGAATATATCAGGTTGTACGGACCTATGAATGTCAAATTCGCCATGTGGCATGTTACTCCTGAAACTTCTACTCTAGGACTCCAGAAAAGATGAGCAGAAACAAAACATTCGCTGTAATATATATGCTGCGCAGTTAGTTGGCAGTCAGAACATAGAATGAGAAGTATAACCCACTCAAAATTGAATTCATATTCAGTTCCTGAACACAGAACATAAAGCTATGAAAGGTATTCTTATTGCGAATAACGTTTGCATCTGCAGACAGGAAACATAAACCTCTTTGAAGCGTTCAAGTGGGGACTGGAATTGAAGATTTATCCGTCCATTCCGCATATATAACCGTGTTCTATCGCGCTTACGTTCAGGGACTGAAAGCGAAAGTTGTTCCTCAGCCTAACTAAACATAACACTATGAGACCTCTGGGTGACTGGAAAACAGCTGTATTTGTTTCTTAGACATTGTAATTAGCCGAGGTGGTTGGAGGGTGGGGGTGGGGGGTTGTGTTGGGGCTGGTCGGCTTCATGCGTCAGTCGCCTTATGGCTAGAGAAAATGATATCTCCCTTCTTGCTGTGTAGGAAACTATAAGAGCTGCTCTGGTTTTGCTGGATGATACGAATATTCTGTGGGGAGCCTAAATTTCTTTTCTCATTTTTGGCACAATAGATATTTTCCTTCAAAATGGAATATTTTCTTTACAGCGGTCTTCTTTAGTGTCTCCATTCCATCTTACTATTTCGAAATTTGGGCCAGAATGGCTCAGTCGGTATAGCGAATCGCTACAATCTCGACAGTCCGGGGATCAAATCCCGATGGGAGTCGAGATTCTTCGCACACGTCCATATGGGCCCTGGGACCCACTCAGGCTCCTCTAAAACGGGCACAGAATCTCTTTCCCGAGGCTAAAGGGACCGGGGGTCTGTGGTAACCACCCATATCCATCTAGCGCCGAGGTTAAGGAAAAAGCAGAGATATGCCTCTATTCTCTCCTGGGCCTTCCTCTTATGTGTTAGTGTGAAATCTGTCATTTGACTATTTTGAAATAGGTCACTTGATATTTTCCAGTTCAGGTCTGTCAGTATTTTAATGCGATGTTGAAGCATCTAAATTATCTTCTCAAGGACTCCTTTTACTCTTGATTCATTTTATTACCCCACTGAGTGCAAAAAGCACAGCAAGAAGTTCCAAACAAGTAGGCATTGTAACATTCATGACATCAAGTAATACGCTCACTGAGTACCATTTAATTAATATGATGAATTTGAACTGGCCCCGCAATGCTAGTCAGTAACTGCGTTGTCTCCAATTCGATCACGTGATGCCATCATCCAGCAGAAGACGCAATTCTTGTTCTAAAGTCCTTGACTTAAATTAATCTTACAATACCGACCCGACCGGACCGTAGCGTTAGCGTACGTAGTTCTCAGCTGCCAAATGCAGTGTTATTAAATGTCCCCTCATCTCTGCACTCGCTTCTGTCCGTTGGACGCAGACGCCTTTCGTCTTTAACAAACTCGAAGTATATCGGGAATTTACAAGTACATTTGAGCACTGATAAATTTCAAGACGAAAAGCTCATTTTTAAACGAATTTTATGTATGTATGAAAACAAATGTTACCAAAATTAAATCTTTGGGACATTTAATACTTTTGGGCTGAAGGGCTGAGCATTGATAATGTGCCTTCTGTAACTGACACAGATATTGAACAGATTGCATATAACAGCCACCAAGGACTAGAGATTTCATAACACATGCCGAATTATTTTCGTTAAGTAAGTAACTGAATAAATAACCACATAAGACAAAACAAGTATCTGTTACACAAAGTAGCAAAGCGATGTATTTAAATAAAGTAGTCTTGTTTATTCCGAGAACCGAAAGTAGTTTTTACAAGCACTAGACAAGTAAACAAATGGTCAGTCACATACCTGTGATTCAAGAGTAATCTTTTTTCCTATTCACACACCACAATGGGATATCTCAGCCTAAGATCTTGTACGCAGTATTTACTAAATAATTTATTTAAGATCTAACTAATTTAGATTTTGTTTAATATCTGAGTCTGATGAAATTCTTTGAACATCACACCAACCCACATTCCCTTGATTGTAATTATTGGCAATACACAGATATATTGCACAACATAAATATATGTTCTTCATTTGTTTAATAAATGTACGTTTAATGGAAAAATAAAGAAGTTTTTTAAATTAATTATGAGATAAATACACGGTGTCTGATGATGGTTTCAGAAATTACATATGTCGGAAATACTCGAGTAAATAAATGAAGGATACTTGCAGTATGTGTTTTGTGTAATTTGATGGTATAGCGCCAGTTACAATTCCGGAGTTTGTGCACAACTCAAGATGACATTCTCTTGTTCCTAGGCTAGTATTTAAGTTTCTTATCCAAGTTTATATATCTGCCCCGTGGAAGGCCTTGTATTTGTGATGCCTGTGCTTATCCTCAGAGTTACCACAACAATTCCAGAATAACTCTTTACAGTGGGCCATGGTTGTTTCCTTTACCATCCTTTCCAGCTCATACACTATCAGAAATTTCGAAGCTAGAGTACCCAGGCAGCTGAACGTGAGACTTTCATTATATTTACAGTCAATCGCTTTTAAGTCCAGAGTCACATTTTTTGTAACGTGCAGTTCTGAACTTACATACTCGCTCTAAAAAAAAGTTATCCCTCGAATATTACTCGCCTACAGTTCTAAGAATTTAACTTTCTTTTTCCAGAAAGCTATAAAAGTCAAGACCCGACAAGGATGTGATTGAAATTTTTTCCTAAAACAAAATAACCCATCGCACGTAACACAGCAACGCGTAAAACTCTATTAATACTCCATCAAAAATTTTTATTTTTAGTAATATAACCAAAGTCACTTGTTTTGGCCAGATATGAAATACAAATCCTTTTGCTTATGCAACAGGCTTAACATTTAATTAAAACCCTTAGGCGTAGGTTAGTATTTTTCATAGAAGAAAAAGAGGACTAAATAAATATTTACCAAAAGTCTAGGAAGGAAGAAGAATATATAAGTTGGAAAGAAATGACTATTTTCTAATCACCACTTTAAGCAAATAATTTCAAGACCAGAATTCACCGCGATGGCAATAACACAATACTTGAACGAATCGCTAGATTAAGATCTTCAATCAGTATTTCGTCTAGTGGCAATAAAAACAAGATAAAATATAAGGGCTAGTGACAGATTTATAGAACAATCAAGATGAGAAGTTTTCTATGTTTCTAACGATTTATGATTTTTTTAAATCTACTTATAACTTTGTTTGCGGTACTTCCTATGAATTAACTTTAAAAATTTCTGTGTCTTCGTAATGAAATAATAGCCACTTCTCTTAAAGCGATATGAATATTGCATCATCTTGGATCTCACCTACGACTACCAGAATATTTAATGAAATATGATACAAACTGCTGGCACTTATTTTTTATTTTGAAAATCGTCGATGACCTAGCAGCAATATTTGCTGATGTTTGAAGTGTCAGTTTTCACAACACATTTGCTGTCTATTTTCTTCGCCATTGTTTGAGTCACGGCCAGATAATGACAACTGGACAATATGTTTCATCCTGTTTGATTTTTGACCGTGCTTTTGCCATGGACTGCTCCTGAGGCCGCATGAACTCTCGTATATAAGCTGCGACTCTTAAAATGCCGAGTGCCTAGGGAAGTGTCTGGACAAAAGAAGGACGAAACAATTGAACAGCTATAAGATATTATGAAAGAATAGACTTCGTAATTGACATAGGTCAGCTGCTGCAGTCAAGTGGCTGCAATAGACATGGCGTACTCTTACGGCTAGAGTGAAGCAGACTTCTGTCCAAGTGCAGCTGCATAATAAAATATAACAATAATAATAATAATAATAACACCGACATTTATTAGAACAACCCTGCAACACCCATAAAAACGCGATAAATTCAACCGCGCAGGTGGAAGCCGTAATGTAATAATAACAATTATTATTATAATTTTTTAAAATATTTGAGCACATGACGTCACTAGATTTCAATGTCTTTCATTGACGTGCCCCTTAGGATCTTCTAAAATTCACCCAAAAAGAGTAACTGCAAGATATTTTTCTCTCCATTTTTAAAGACCCCTATAAAAGCAGCTAGTCATTCGGTGTTTATCCGTTTATTTGTTTTTGTTTAGTTGAGTGGTCTTAATGCAAAACTTTACACGAAACACACTATGTCTGGAAAATGTAGAAATAGAACCAAAATATATAAAATATCAAGTATGGTAATCAACTCAAAATATATCATATCAAATGTTTATTAGTCGAGACAAATCGCACAGAAGGTTGTTTCAGCTTAACATTGAGATATTCGCTGTTTATAGCCTTCATGCCTAGTCCAATTAACAATATTTTTATGCATCCTGTACCTCAGTCTACCAAACGTGTTTCTAGTATTCAGAAAAACTCCCTCCAAGCTTTACAAAACAAATAACGCTGTAAATATCTGGCATGGTCACTTTCGTGTTTGTCTTCTCTGTAACGTTTAACTGTTTGGTATTTTGATTTTGTTATATTAATCTTCCACCAAAAATCTAATTTCCCATTCGCCTAAATCATGAAATAGCTCCGTCGCTTCCTCAAAAAATTCAATGAATTATTTCGCACTTCCCTTACACGTGCATAAATCTATGAAAATTGAACGTTATTCCCGCTACTTATATCTTGTGTTACATGTGTTCGGCTTTGTTAAGTTTATGTGTAAGATATACAATAATACTAATATGACTTCCGCGGATTCCAGTGACCTCGCTGTCTGCGGCCTCTCGCTTGCCGAAAATGGGGGTTCCAATCCCGCCGGAGGCATGAATGTTTGTTTCTTTTGAGTGTTGTGTTTTGTCAGGTAGAGGTATCTTCGACGAGCTGATCACTCATAGAAAGGAATCTTATCGATTGTGGTGCGTCGTTGTGTGTAATATAGAAACCTCAAGAATGAGGAAGCCATGGTCGGCGTTGTGTCGCAGCGCCACAGGAAAAAAATCCCTTTAAACACAATCATCTAACTCTACCATCTTAATGTGCCTACCTTATAACATTTAAATTTCTGCTATACACACTCTGGCACAATTTTTTAAAGAAAATATTCATGTTATTATTGGAACTGTTACACTTCGCTTACTCCCACCTACTCTCTTCCATATCAACTGTGGTCTTCATAATTATTTTACTAATGCTTCTTTAAAAAGCACTACAGGACATTCATGATTTTTGCATCTCTCAATCTTCTACTTTTTCGAATAACTTCCATAACCAACCATGATTTTTTAGACCACGGATCACTCGTGTCTCTACTTCGTCAACTTGTCTTCCTTCCATCATTTCCGTTTCACCAGTAGCTGTGGGCCTTCTGCTCGTAATATTCTGCTGAATTGGCACTCCTGTCAAGGCAGCTGACTAAGAAATTATCTAGTTCACCTAATCCCCGAGCGTCGCCTCACCATTGACAACGTTGTTTAGTAACGTGTGTTGTTGTTGTTGTTGTTGCCGTGACATAGCGTCCAGATCACATCTACCTTCTCCCTTCTGCGCTCTTGACTTCCAAGCTGCAGTCCTCACCAGCCCGTATAGCTTCTTTACCCTGCTCTCACTTTTCACAATTACTGAGACTTTCATTTTCCGGATTTTCCTGAATAATTTCCTGCACGCGTGACCACACCTTGGTTCAAATGTGCATTCTTCCACAACCAGGGTAACTGGTAAAATCTTCCGTTTATCACTGAGTTTTCTTTCCTCAAACACGCCCTGTTTACCCTCATCATCCTATCCACTACATGTGGTATTAATCTCTTCCTTGTGTAAATTACTTCCAACAAAACTCCTCGTCTATTCTAACATCTGAAGCTCCCAATTTATTATGCTTTTCAGTACTTATAACTTTCTGACAAACGATATGAATTTTTCCAGAATAGGTCACTGGCCTCCTTTTTGCCAGTCTAATTACCTGATAAGTAAAAATAACCAAGTTCTTTAGCACGTTGTTTCTATCAAAAACTTTGTCACCGTTTCCATTGTCACTGTATGTCTCATTTCTGTTCTCCTCGAGTCCAAAAATCACAGTATTATTCTTTCTTATTTCTTCTTCTCAACTGTCTATTTTACTAAACATCACTTCATTTATAATTTTCTAAGTTTTCACTCTTTGCTCCATCTGCTTACAATCCGAAATAACTCCTGTCATAGCTTCAACTAGTTACTTCAGTTTTACTCCAAATACCTGTCTTCATCTCATCAGTCCCCCTGTTATGCGTTTCTAATAGCTTCTGGATCACTTTTCTCTCCATATTATGATCGTTCAGATGTGTCAATATTTGTTACACTTTACCTGCTTCGCCGGGGGGCCCTGATATGCACCCACACTTGCTACTACAAACAGCTCCATCAGCAGCCTTCTCAAAGACTAAGCTGCACTTTTAACCTTACCACTCCCCCATTATGTAATTCTATGTCCACCTTCTCATGGCTGTGGAAATTCTGGTCCTGTAGATTTCGATGCTCACACTCCCTTTCCACTGTTGGGAAAACACGTCCGATCTTCACCGCTGCTTGGTTTCGACTCTATCAAATATGCAGATTAATGTTACTACTTACATTATGGACTTCACAGTCTGGTCCATACGAGGTAGCAGAACAGAAAGATTCATGCAACATTTCTACAAGTGACAGGCTTTAATATGCGAGTACAGGGCATTAAAGAATGCAAATTTGAGATTGCACTGTGGAATGATTGTGGATTCTGTTATTATGCATTTGACGCTGCGTAAAAAGTGCGGTGTTCCCAGTGACGCAGAATTTTATCCCAGAAGAATGGATTCCTCAACATACAGATACTGAAATTTGACAATAATCCATATTGATAAGAATTAATATGAAGTAAAAAATTTAACTAATTGTATTATTTTGTTAATATGAAGGACTCTATGTTTTTGTTACAAATTGGTTAATGTTAAATTTATTACACTTTATGATCTAAATCCTTAGCGCCGTACCCGTTTGAAGCCTCGTAAGTTCTCGAAGTCACCGAATTACGGTGTTGATTACAGAGTATTGATTTATTTACAGTAGTTTTGAACATTATAACAATAATGGAGGGACTTGTTTACAGGACTTATTAGGTTTCAGGAAGGGAAGGGCAGATTTGATGAAACACTCAGCCGACGGAGATACAAGAGGAGAAGAAAAAGTTTCTGTAATGTCAGCGATCTCCTAGTCCTAGTCTGATGAGGAGTTATTTTAACTTTGGTTTATAACCAGTGTTTTAAACGGAAGGGTACGATGAAGGCTGGAAGAAGCTATGGCGACGAGTTTCCAATATCATTTGTCACATTGATGTGTCGGCTCTTTCTGGCTGTCAGGTTCAGGCGTCTCCGTTCTGCCTTAAACATATTTCTCATAGACTTCCTTTCCTTTTTTTAAGTCTGCTGGCTTTTAGCAATCATGCTGAAGAAGTTTGAGGCGCTCTTTGATCCAGGAGGTTTCTTCTCCCGGTTACGACTACACTTTCACTGCAACACTTCATCACATCAAGTTATGCTCATCAATGGACAGAATAAGTCTGTGTATTGTCGGTTAACACACTCGGAAAATTCTTCGCTAAATATTTGTGTTATTTTTGAAGTAGTCGTTTTGAATAATTAAAAGTTTACCCATTCCGGAGGTGTCTGTTGCCTCAGTCTTCTAGGTGAGAAATTGCTGTGCGAGAAAGTGTGGCATATTTCTGAGGGATGGTGATGTCACTCTGCTGAGAGGTTCAAAGGCACTTTTCAGATGGCCTCTTTCTTGACTTTATTGTTCTCTTGTGTATTTGTAACTTGATTCTTTTCATACAGGCGCAACCTTGGCATCACAGGCAGAAAAGATTAATTTTACGGCAAATTTAAATTTGTCCGTATGCACAGTTCGAAAATTTATACATTTAGGGTGGACATACAGCTCCACTCATTCTTAACCTTGGTATAACCTTGGCAGTAGACTGCGGTCAGTGGTCAAACTAGGACCCCGGCATTCTGCGCTTCGTTGCGTGGTACCACGCAACGAAGCACAGAATGCACATCGGTAGCAGGGCACTCTTCGCAACAACATTACACAACACGGCATTCTGCCACAACACCCAACTTGTACAAAGAAATTAATGTGTGAGTATTTCTAGTGTGACTTTAGCAAGGAATATATAGCTCCCTGATGATGGTCTTAGGACTTAAACATGTCGGGGCGTTTTTAATGTTTTAATGTGTAAATTTCATAAATTTTATATATGTGCAGTGGTTGGTGTAATAATTGAGTAACTACTTATTAGAGTTCAGTATTTTTTTCTATCGAGGTAAAAGAGAGATTATCAAACACAGGGTCGTAACTCAGATTTCGGTGCCGATATTAATGGATAATGAATTCTGCTAGCAATGAAGCGAAATGCGGCAATTTACCGGGGTGTTAAGTAGGTTCCGGTAATGTTTGTTTCTCGCGGTCAATGTCGTTTACGATTTTGGGTTGTGGACAGGAAGATTTGTGTATCACTGGCGTAAAAACAAGACATTTGGCCTGCTTTTAGCTCCAGTTAATAAGGCACAACGTAGTTTATGTAAAGCTTACAGAATGCTGGTTGTTACTATGGGTGGGAAAGGCGTCCATATTAATTTGCCTTGGTGAATGTCGGAATTTTTTTGTCACGCTAATGAAAACATTTTTTTAAATCAAGTCTTATACATACTTCTGCGTATTTTTCTAATTAAATAAAGTGCTATTTTACAAGCCTACAGCAGCATTAAAATTATAAGTCCAGCATTGTGTTTTCGCATATCTCATTTTCCTCCAGTCTGATTTAAAATACAAAGTTCATCTGGATTGGTTACTTGTTTTATGTTTAATTATTTGTGACCTTCGTATAATAAAACCAACTAGATGCACTAATTTCACAAATTTATTTTTGTAATAAAACTCTACATGTTTCGGACAGTTTCTTTGTTCACCATTAGGAGTTTTTCACTATACACACAGCAATGGTATATGTCATACAGCTTGCGAGCAAGATCAGGGCGGACTTCCGTCCTGATCCTGCTCGCAAGCTGTCAGCAAACCTGTATGACATGTACCGTTGCTGCGTGTGCAGTGAAAAACTCTTGATGATGAACAGAGAAACTTTCCGAAACATGTAGAATTTTATCCCAAAAAGAAATTTGAGAAATTAGAGCATCTAGTTGGTTTTAATATAAGAATTTATCATGATGCACTGTCACTTGAACGTCGGATTTGTGATCTGTTTTTATAGATTTTTCACGGTTCCGTTGATGAAGATTACAGATTTCGGGGATTGTGAATGGCGAATTTGGAATAAAAAATTGGCCAGTTTGCCAAGGCCTCCTCATTATCGAGGCTTCACGATCATACTCAGACACACCACATTTGGTAGGAATCCACCGGACGAGTGATCGGCCTGACGCAGAGACCTCTACCGGACAACACACGGCACTCACAAGAGACAATCATACCCTGACGTGATTCGAACCCAAAATCCCAGCAAGCGAGCGGCCGCAGACCTACGCCTTATACCTCGCGGCCACTGGGATCGGCATCTCCACACTTAGTCTGGATATTCCCTTAAAATGAAAAAGCGGCCAGTTCTATCTACATTTTTCCCAATTTATCTTTCACTATCATCTTTCTCTTCTACCATGTATGAACGTACGCATGTTTACGGCTTTAAAAACCGAAAGAACAAAGAGCTCGAACAGTACTGCGTTACACACAGTCTCAGTCTTCGGAATAAATTTGTTCGGAATATTACCATGGACAGAACTTCCGTGTCACATTTCAGTTTCTGTATATTGAAACGTTCACAGCAGACTGAATAAATGAACTGATAGTTTCCTCTGCAAGAGTGATTTAAGTTTTTGTTGCCGGGAATGGATTTGGCTTTGTTCGATCCGAACCTGCAAGATGTCTGCTGTAATTTTCCAGTCTATGCACTACCTCATAACTTTCCAGAGTAATGTAAGAAGGTAATATCTAGCTTTTGGAAAAAAATCCTTAATTTTCTGATGACCTTATACAAAGCCTTGGATTAGGTATACAGGATTTCAATCGAAGATGTTTCAGACATTCAACAGAAACTGCACTGAGTTCTGGTTCTTTATCTGCCCGCTACTAGAAGAATGAATGAAAGCGATATATTTATGTGAAAAATTTCGAAGATTTATTTTCCCACTCGGATGAATACTGTGACAATGTGCTCCTACGACATTAGTCTAACAGTAATAGTGTAGCCCCTAATTCAGAAGATTATACCACTACAAATGTCATATTAATTATGGTGTTGAATATGCAATTACGAAGGAAAATTGAGGACGCATCTTGCAGTCAGTTTCGTTTAGGGACTCAAGGACAGCAGATGTACACAAGAACAACTGACATAATCAGTTTACATACCCCTTTTCTTAACATTAACAAAATTAGCTTAACGCCACAGCTATTTTGTACGTACTTGAAATTATTTTGTAACTATGTGCACAAATTAATTCCTTATCATACACAAATGAATTATGTTAAGAAATCCAGCGTCTTTTGTAGAGTCACCTATGTATTTTCTGACTGTAAAAACCACCATAGTCCCTTAGTTGTTACATATGTCCGGGCTTGTGAACTTCTAATTCAGACTCTGTCAGAACATCTTCCGTTAATTCAAAGTGATATCACTGTTACATGTGTTTTCACGTTCGTTATGAACAATATAGATTATACATATAAATTTGTTTTTTTATGAATTACACAGGAACTTTAGGACAGCTTCTAAAATAAATTACGAAATTTAATATTCTGGTGAAATATGGTTTTAGATAACACATTTATGATTCTAGTTACAGAGAAAATGGTAGCTAATAGGGTTCATAAACGGCTAAGTTCGTTGCGTTAATTTGCTTTACTGATAATGCTGGGTAACTTTCTTACACAGCAAGTTGCAGCGAAGATATGCAGGGACTGTTATCCGTTACAATATCAGAAATCCTGCTGGCAACTTGCCTTTATTAATATCCGATATCGATTCCTATGCGTTTCTTTAACCTGAGTCGAATGTAGATCCCCGTAAGGGATGAAGCAGTGTACCCGATCAACTGATGGTTTTCTCTCTCTCTCTCTCTCTCTTGCAGAGAAATCATATCAGCTACAGGACATCACTTTCAGTACGAATGCCACGAAGTAGAATACTTTATCCCAAGCTAGTAGATCTTAGCTGGTCTAGAAATTCCTCGCTTAATGGAACTATAATTTTGATCACCCTTTACGAAGCAGCCAACGACATTTCTCTATCCTGCACCAGCTGAATTCATTTCACACATTTCTTCATTATCGATCTTAACTTTTTAAAGCCTAATACTTGCTGTATGTAAGTACCGCCAGCTTCAAAATCAACAATTCCACTTTCTGCCCGCACAGTGTATTTATGTGTATTGTATGGATCTTAAAACACACAGCGATGATTTCTCAATACAGCATTACCTTATCGGTTTTTATAACAGAGGCAGAGAGTGATTACTGAGCGGTTCGAACTGGCTCTTCAAATCAGACAGATACAATTTCGTCCTTAAAAGTTTAACAGTGCAAACCGTCTCTGCTTAGGCACACTGTATTTTCTTTGAGATTTTCTAACCATTGATTTTTACAGGTTTCTCATTTCTACTATGCGTGTTACACAATCTGTTATTTGTACTCTACTTCATTTTATAACCGAAAACATGTTGTGGAATTTGCTTAAATTATTAATTTATCCAATATGAAGTTTTCCGTCCTCAGTCACTTCCAGTCACGAAGCTTTCCTCATATATTCTTAAATTATTTAAACTACGTATTTTCTTGTAATGTGCGACAGCCGAGAAATTTTCACAAATATATGAAACAACGCAAGGAAATATATTTTTGTGCATTGAAATCTTTTCGTTTCAGATAAGAGGCAGAAGGTCAAAGAGATTCTGAACTGAGAGACAAGAATCATTTTCAAAATTTTATTTTAATTTTACTTTAATCTTGAGTAAAGTTTTGGTATAAAAAAAGGCAAAGTGTTCCCGTTACAGGCCCGGTGTGGCCTAGAGTGTGGGTAGAGGTATAGCCCTACTCTTCCATGACCGCGGCACTAGAAGAGGGTGAGTGGTCAGCAGCACGCCCCGGCCGCACTTTATTCCCAGGAAAGACCCGGTACCCATTGTACAGGAGGCTGAGTGGACACCAGGGCTGGTCTGGACGAGAGGAAAATCTCGTCCCCACCGGGATTCAATCCCGGACCGTCCAGCCCGTAGTCAGCCGCTATACCAACAGAGCTATTCGGCCCACAAAGTTTTGATATACTTACTGTATTTTTAAAACACTTGAATGCCACGTTTTAACGACTAACTAACATTATATTCTATTATGGTTTGTTCCAGTATTCTGATGACGAGGTATGAATATACACGTAGGTCTCTCTGCATGGTTAAGTCCCCTTAACAGCATCTAAATTTCTACGTCCACATAAATCAGCAGCCTGTAACTGATAGACTATTTCACTAATCGGTGTGTCAAAACATTCTGGGAAATTAAACATATTAGCAGACAGCTTTTCTACCTGTGGATTTTTAAGAGTATTTCGGATAATGTGTTGTTTGCAGTTCTCCAGAGGTGTTTCTGCAGATCTAAGTCTTCTGGCATGTTACACTATTACACTACGTTAACTGTACACCCGGCTTTTTCCTGGCGGAAATATTTTTACTCGGGTCATTGAGAGTCAAGACATGTAATTTATTGATTCTTTAATGTGACCTTTTCGAGCTAATTATTACAACTTTGACGTTTGGTTCAATCACAACAGAAAACGTTACAGTATGTAAAGGATTACTGAACCTGTTATTGTGCCCCTGAGCAGTTTTAGACAAGTATCTTTTGACTTCGAAGTACAGACTCACGCTGACTTTTTTAAAATCAATCTAAATCCGAATATTTGATTCCGAATTAGAATGCAGCCTATTTTCTGCAATTTTGGGTGGTATGAGCATATGTGTTCCCTCTCATTAACTACCCTCTTCAACAGCGCGTTCTAGGATTGTGCGTTGCTATGCAGAGGGCTGTGCTTGGCAACAGCATGCCATTTTGAAATTGGCGACATTTTTTTAACTTTTCTGCTGATGAAATATGGGGAAATGATATTGTGTAGACAAGTTTTGAAAATGTTCGAGCTATCGTTCTTAATGACTTCCATATGGCAACAATGGGACTTACGAATTATGAATCATGATGCGACTTCAGTCCTTGACTTAACCTCATTAGGCACCGGTCACATAGCATCGGAATGGGTCGTGGTGCGACGGAGTCGAACCATCATTTGCCATGTGCATGGCTTCGATGTTCTCTTGTTACTCAGTTCACAAGACCATAATTGAAGTTGGAGTGTCCAGGATTTTTCGATTACAACGCGCAAATTCTCCTACAGCCGATCCCAGTGGCCACGCCGTCCAAGGCGTTGGTCTTTGGCTCCTCGTTTGCTAGGATTGTAGGTTTGAATCCTGGCCGGAAGCATGGATATCTGCCTCTTGGGAGTGTTGTGTGTTGTCAGGTAGAGGTCCCTGCATCGGGCTGATCACTCGTCCAGAGGAGTCCTACCGAGTGTGGCGCGTCTGAGCGCCATCGTATAGTCTGGGTACTGAGAAAACCCAGGGCCGCTAGGGGTTGTTGCGTTATGGAAAAAAGCCACACTTGTACGAACTGATGTTTCGAAAGAAAGCAGCTGATGTTTTCATCTCCAGCATTAATCGAAGACCCTTCCTGGAATTATTGACTAATTATTTACTAGTCAACACGGAGTAATAACCCAGAAGACTCGTTCCAAGAATGTGTTTTGGTTTTCCGCCCGTTGTTAACTAGGCAGGGTTGTGCTTCTATGTCGAACATTAATTAAGATGCTGTGAACACTTTCGAATGTTGCGTCATCATCTACGCTGATTTACTGTTATATGCATTCAGGTGCTGGCTTTATTTTCACTACCGTGCAATCTCGTACCTAATTTCTATGCTATTGTTAGTTTCTGTTTGTATTTAGAAGTCGAATGTATTTGTTAGAATTAATTAGACCTGAGCCATCGCTGCTGCAGCAATTTACAACACACGAACTAACAATATTATGCTAAACATACTCCTATTTACCTGATACAGAAGAACCCGACCTTCTGCACCGGTGTGAACGTTGTTTCCTTTCTCAGGAGAATTCAACGAAGAAGGGAACTGGAATGAGAAAACTGTAATTCACTCCTACTGTGCAGTGTGTATCTTGCTGATGATTGTTACAAAAAATGACCATAAGTACGGAACGACTGGAAGAATGTGGGAGAAGCTTGAATTTTATAGTGACGCCGAATCAAATGAAGAATTTGATAGGGTCTAACATTTTGGTGTATCAGTAACATTCTAGTTCACTTTGAGAGAAGTAGCCACATCGAAATCCAGTCGGATTACCGCCTATACTGATTGCTACATTTAGGAGATAATAATAAGAATAATAATATTTATTACCCGGTGGCAGTGGTTATTTTACAAGTCTATTTCTCTCTCTCTCTCTCTCTCGTGGCGACTATCGGTGCAGTAATTTCAAATAGGTCGCTGTCACTTCCTCCCATACCTTTAAGAACTTCTTTCCATTAGTTTTCCATAAACAGAAACGTCGTTTTGCATTCTGTATGTATTTCGTGGACAGGAAGTCGGCAATCCGGTTCCATTTATTTATTTGCGGGTTTTATCTCTCCCAGAGAAAACGATGAGATATTGTATTAAAATGTGCAACGGTAGCTTCCATATCGTTCCCAATTTATTACTCACTGGCGTCACCATATTCGACACTATATAACCCAGAAATTGAGAAAGCGTCATTAAAAGGATTTAAAAGAGACATAAATAAGTCAGAAGGAAAGAAACGAGTAAACAACCAACCGAACAACCAACCCCCCCCCCCACAAAAAAAAATATTCTAGCACCTTATTTGGGTAAAAAAGCTGCTGAAGAAATGAGTTATTCGAATCACTCAATAAAAATCAGTTACTCAATGAATCAATCAATAAATACAAATTCGAAGTAAAATAGTGTCATCATATTCACGGCTTTTGTGTAAAAAAAGAAAATGAATATGATGCCAAGTGGAATGGAGGAAAATAATGAATAGCTGACTGTACCGACTTACTAACCGGTACCTTCAGACATCTCGGAGTTAACCAACGCAGCTTGGCATTTCGTAACGTCACGACGAGGCAAAAGAATAATCGACGGAGTAAAATTGCTTTTATTGGAAACTCACCCAATACAATTCCGCCTACGATTATATTGTTAGGATACATTTTATTATACTGTAGAAACTGGCTTCGATAATGAAATTAAGAACTTTACTCTCATGAAAATTATATGCCATTAATAACTTTTGCTCTGAAACAGAACAGACTGTTGTTACGTCAGAAACGCGTCACAAGTGAGGATATTAAAGTTTTAAAATCCAAACACAAAAACCTACAGTCCGAATTTGAAAGGTATGGAGAAATTTAATTTACTGTAATAACTAATGGAGACGTCTGCTTGCATTATTTTTCGTACACGCAAAATCTGCCAATCCTGTGCAACCTTTAAATGAACTGTTATTAATATCTCTTTGAATACACATCAGAGATAAAGAAACAATCAGAGCCACTAGGAAGGTAAAGTGACAGAAACAGTTTCGTCTACTAGTGCTATTGTATTTGTCCGGATAATAAGTACATATTGCCTACTGGCCATGTCCTATGAGAGCACATTTAACAGGGAGAATATTGCGAGGTTCGAGGCTTTTACAGCTGTTCAGCTGAACGTTCAAGTCCTCTTGGATAAGCGCCCTTTCGACTGGAAAATAACTGCAAAATTAGTTATTTAATTATTAACTATTTAAATATGGTATACTTTCGCAAAGACAGGACATTCTTTTGGCGTCCATAGAGGATTATTTCGCACCTCTACAATTCCTATAATATATCACGATTAGTGCTTCATCTTTGTTGATATTTGACGCTGAGGATTACTTTTTTTTGTATAGAAGAAATCTGTTTTTTTTAAAAGAAATATCGGGAAGACGTCCATACTAATATAGGAAGCATTACTTATTTTTAATTATTGCTGTTTTTATTCTTATCTCAAAGTTTTTATTAGAAGCACGGCTAGAATATAATATTCCGGTTTTTGTCCTCTTTCAGAGTCATCTGACGATGTTTTATTGCAATAGAACTGACTGATTTCTTGGAATTCATTCGCCGTTTTACGATCAAATCACACAACTTTTCTGACTGGGTTCTTCCTCTTTTCTTTCCACCTGAAGACGGAGAAATAAATTTTCCAGATTAAAGTTGTGTTTTATAATATCGCACTAAGGAAAGTTTTCAAAATCTGCCACTGATATGCGCCTATGTTTTCATGAATATCGTCAAATAATATTCAAAACAAGTAATGGATTTTAATGGAAATTTATTTGAAAATCACACAATTTGAAGCCATTTTCGTTAATGATGATTTTGTACCCTAGATAACACTAAGTGACAAAATAGGTCTCAATATCTGAATGAATATTTTAGTACGCTCTTGAAATTTTCTGTGGTGACAAGGCTTCATAAACTCTGCAACTGCTGTTAAATAAAAATAATTTGTAGAATATAATAATAAAACCCCTCCTTTTGAAATCTGCATCTTATTATCTAATAAACCTAAGAAATTAACTACTAAATGCAGGCATTTGAATTTTTAGATGAAGTTCGATCATAAGGAAGTCTAAAATTATTTTGTGGAATATTATTTTATACTTTACAACTACAGATTTAAAGACAGTGAGAATACTTGGAGCTGTATTTGACTACAGTTCGGTTGTGTGAATGTACAATTCAGCAGCGTCCAGCGAAATGCTTCAAACAGTAATTATCACAAGCAACATATTGCAAGCCATTCCAAGCTTTTTCCGTCTTCTTAGGTTCTGGGCTCTCCATCTGCTCCTTGGTTGACATCGGTTTCATCTGCCAGTCGCTGTGTATCTATACACGATCTTCAGAATACGTGTAACACTCATTCCTAATAATAGGATCGAGGTGTCCAATAATTTTAGTTTGCTTTTCTCTTAGTTCTTTATTTGTTTTATGATCACACATTTTATATATATATATCCTAGAACTGATGTTAAAACGTTAATCTTATTGTATATCATAGATCTGAATTAAAAATTTCATCTACGGTGAATAAATTCTTCTTTCATTCTGTTTTAGTGAAGTCTGGTTCTCATGAGTGTGTGGGAGCGTTGGTACTGGTTCTCATGAGTGTGTGGGAGCGTTGCTACTGCTATTGTCGTATACTGTTTCAGCAATACTTGTTTTAAATGTGATTCGAATTATTCCACACACACGTATGTATTGGAATATTTGTAGCTTATTGTACACGTTGTTGTTGTCACCAATTGCGAATATTTAACATGGATATACCGAGGAAGGAAAGTTCATGAATTATTCAGACATTTCCTTTTTATATTTCACACAGACACTGAAAATAATTAACATGTTAAACGTATTACAAGTTAGTGTGCGACTACTCTAAGGCGATTCATATTACAATTCTAAGTAAAAAAAAATTGACTGTATTTCACTTCTGCACTATGTCCTTTCTCAGCTACCTGGTAGTTTGATTTGATACTCAAAAAGACTGCATACCAAAGCGGAACAGTTAAGGAAACTTGGAACAACTTCCTATTTTAAAATGTCTCATCTTGATATCAAAGGCCTTTAACCTGAATCGTTAATTACTTAGTTCCCTGTATTTTGTTCGCAGTTCTAGAACTTTGAGGTTGGGAGCATTTGCATACAGGCTAACATTTACTCATTGCTGACGGTACTTAACCTCGTTTTATTCGACATGGAGCAGAATAACACAAAGGTGTTCATTTAAATTGCAATTAGGTAACTGTCCGTTAGCGTTCCGCCAGACCAATTACAAGAAAAACCTCTGTTTGCCGTCGCTCCGTGTTCGGTGCCTACATTAAGAATTTTAATGAAGTGGTGAGAAACACCAGCCAGACTCTTGGAGCGTGTTGCTATATGTGTTCTGTTTGCTACGGCATCTAAATACTTTCTGTTATTTTGAAATAATCGTTCAGAGCACAGTGATTGTTGCATACCGCTTTCCTCAACATTTAATATCTCTTGATTTTGGCTTCAGATTTATCTGTGGCTTTTGTTGGTTCTTAGAAAAGCATTAACTTGGCGGTTCTTGTTACGTAAAGACAACTCATTCTTTGTGAGGAAGAACTGATTTTTAAAAGTTGCCACCATAACTTTTACATTTCAAAATGTTTCTTTGAGTTTTATTTATGGCAGTGGGTTTACACAATACTCTGACTGCCTGTCTGTCCCTCGGTCCTTCCATTCTTTCATCCATCCGCGCATTCCTCCACCAAACTGTCTGTCCTTCCATCAATCTGTTTGTCCGTTCTTCTGTTCATCCATACGATCATACATTCTTCCGGGCATGTATATATATAGAGGAAGGGAGGAAATATAGGTATACGGATATATATATATATATATATATATATATATGTGTGCGTACAACTATTTTTCCCCCATTCCATTCTTCCATCCGTCCATCGATAATTATAT
>Ga0136643_10000156_pt1 | contig 68346 bp, 59 predicted proteins | sample TergutLab28metaG_FD_96883 | JGI IMG/M metagenome (GOLD analysis project Ga0136643, IMG submission 96883) | Labiotermes labralis P1 segment gut microbial communities from Petit-Saut dam, French Guiana - Lab288 P1 (version 3) (version 3) | ecosystem: Host-associated > Arthropoda: Insects >... | reverse complement strand
GTCCAGCGTGCATAAACAGTCCTATCTGCCGTAACGGCTGTGCCGCTTGCCCCTGTCTCAAATTCAGTACCGCCGGATGCCGCGTTTGTATCAAACCAGCCGGCAAATGTGTAACCGGAGCGGTTATGTGTCGGCGGGGTCAGCACAGGCTGCCCTGTATTAACAGTGCGGGTTTCGTTTGCAGGCGCACCGCTAAAGTTAAAATTAAAGGTTACTGTATGAGTAATCGGCGTCCAGCGTGCATAAACAGTCCTATCTGCCGTAACGGCTGTGCCGCTTGCCCCTGTCTCAAATTCAATACCGCCGGATGCCGCGTTTGTATCAAACCAGCCGGCAAATGTGTAACCGGAGCGGTTATGTGTCGGCGGGGTCAGCACAGGCTGCCCTGTATTAACAGTGCGTACTTCGTTTGCAGGCGCACCACCAAAATTGAAGTTAAAAGTTACGGTATGGGTAGCCGGCGTATCAGGTAGCCAGCGGGCGTACACAGTCCTGTTTACCACAACTGCGGTGCCGTTTACCCCTGTCACAAATTCAGTGCCGCCAGACGCCAAACTTGTATTAAACCAGCCGGCAAAGGTAAAGCCGGTGCGAGTTGGCAGGGTTGGCGGGTTTGTAACAGGCTGCCCATTATTAACAGTGCGGGCTGCATTCGCAGGCGCACCAACAAAGTTGAAGTTAAAGGTTACATTATTAGTAGCCAGCACAGGAGGCTGTGTGTGATCCCCTCCCGAATCATTGCCATTGCCGTTACTGGTATCAGAACCGGAGGTCGTGCCGGAACCGGTACCCGGATTCGGAGGCGGAGGAGTGCCGGTGCCGGGAGGTGGTGTAGTGCCTGTTCCCGGAGGCGGAGTACCGGTGCCGGGAGGAGGCGGCGGCTCAGTGCCGACACCTGTTCCCGGAGGCGGAGGCGGCTCAGTACCTGCTCCTGTTCCCGGAGGCGGAGACGGTTCAGTACCTGCTCCTGTTCCCGGAGGCGGAGACGGTTCAGTACCGGTTCCTGTTCCCGGAGGCGGAGACGGTTCAGTACCGGTTCCTGTTCCCGGAGGCGGAGACGGTTCAGTACCGGTTCCTGTTCCCGGAGGCGGAGATGACTCACTGCCGGTGCCGGGGGTCGGCAAAGTCGGCAAAATATCTTCCGCTTCAGATGAAGTTATAATCTGCGGCGGCGGTCGCTCCTGTAAAGTTTGCCTTCTTATTTCGTCTTCTATTGTACGCAATTCAATAGCTTCTTCTATACGATCAAAAAGCTCCGGATTTTGCTCTAAAACCCGGGCATCGTCCCTTATTGCTTCAAGAATAATAAGATCCAAACTCTCTAACGGAACAGCAAAGATTTCCGGTATAGCTTCAACTTCTCCATGTACTTGCCTGCCTTGTATATCCTCACTCACACGCTGCATCCCTTGAGGGGTAACCACGAAAGTGGCTACATCCCCTAAATTGTCCGGATCAGGCAAATCCACTACTACTTCACCGTCTATTACCAGCATACGAACAAAGGGATTCCCTATACCTGTGCCGTCGTCGCCGAAAATCATACGGCGGTAAGTGAGTATGTACTTCGTACCGCGCACACCCACAATTGTACCGGCAGCTTGCACCATATTGCGAGAACTATCGCCAAGCTGCATATCCACACGCACCTTTATCATGCCTTCAACTAAGGAAATAGTGCTGTCGTTACGACCATGACGCTGCCATATAGAATTAACAGACAATGTGGTAAGTTCACCCATAATAATCATCTGTTCATAATAAATTATGGTCGCAGTCGAATCCATGCCGGTAATAATTACATCTCCGTCATAAACATTCATGCCGCGGTGTACAGGAACAAGGCTATGCCCCCCTACCCTTTGCACGAAAACTGTGCCTCGTACAGACTCAATCCTTGGACCATCGTCTATGCTCTGAGCTTCGACAAAATTAGGATGCGGTAAAAAAATCATTGAGAATATAATAATAAAACATACGCATTTTTTTATCATTGTAAGCCCCCCTGATTTTCAACATTTTCAACCGCATAAATCAGAACCCCTACACTCTTGTTTTTAAAATTAACCGTTCCCAGCTCTTCTACCTCAACATATTGTTTTACCAACTGATACGTGGCATCAGATATGATAATCTGCCCTTTTCCGGCATTAGATTCCAAGCGTGCCGCTGTATTAATGGCATCACCAATAGCAGTATAATCCATACGAAAATCGGAGCCCATATTGCCTACTACCGCGACACCGGTATTTATACCTATGCCAAACTGTAAATCAACACCATATTCTTTCAAAATTTCTTTCTGCAAGGCGGCGGCACCTTTTTTCATAGCCCAAGCCGCATTAACAGCACACAATGCGTGGTTAGGGACATTATTGGGTGCGTTAAACAATGCCATAGTCGCATCTCCGATGAATTTATCTATTGTCCCGTTATTTTCTTGAATGGCGGTACTTGTAAGTTCCAAATACCTATTAACCATGCTAACGACTTTTTCCGGAGGGTTTGCTTCGGAAAAAGCCGTAAAACCACGGATATCTACGAATAAAGCGGTAATTTCTTTCACAACGCCCCCAAGTTGAATGTCAACACCGCCGGAGATAATTTCATTAACCACTTCAGGGGCGACAAATCGTCCAAAAATATCTTTAATTTGCTGCCTGTCATTTTGCGCGGCAAGTATACTAAGTATCAAATTCGATAAATAACATATACCTAAAAATAATATTGTATCTCCAACTCTTATAATAGTATGAAAATTGTCATAGGCAACCCTGGCTCCGGCAAGAAGGGCAGCTACTAAAAGTATCGTTGCAATAAGTGCCGTTTGCGGTTTTAAGTATTGAAAAATCAAAATAATAACAAGCCCGGAAAGAGCAAGTACAGCTAAATTAAGCCACCAAGGGGCATCAACTATGAAAACGCCTTCTAAAAAATTTTGTATAATATTAGCATATATTTCCACACCATGGGTAGCAATACCGCGCTCTATAGGTGTTGTAAAACCACCTTCGCCAATACCTTGCGCGTATGGACCTATTAATACAATGGCATCTCTAAACATAGCGGAAGGATAGTGTTCATTAATTACACCCCACAAAGACACTGCGTTAAAACTCTGAGGTCCGCCCACGTAACGAATGGGGAACTGCCCATCTCTGTCTAAAGGGATATCCTCTGTCACATTTCGACCCATAGCATGGCTAAATGTACGATAAACCTCAAAAGGAAAAGAATGCACTGTTATATCTCCAAAGCGCAGGGAAGTAACTGAGCGGCGCATTACACCGTCAGATTCATCTGGTATAGCATTTAGAAACCCTACGGTTACAATCTCACCTAACTCATCAAAAGGAAGTACATAATACTCTATTTCAAGTATCCCAGAGGCATCTTGAAAGGGGCTTAAAATACCCATACCGCCAAGTACAAGCCTATCCGTTCCCATAGCAGCGTTCAGTAAAGCTTCGTCATATTCAGGCACGGCACCGGTTGTATCGTACAACACATTTATGCCGATGGCAGCCGCACCCATTTCCGTAAGGCGTGTTATTGCTTCCGCCATAAAAAAGCGTGGCCAGGGCCAGCTGCCAATTTCATTTATACTGCGCTCGTCTATACCAACGATGATAATATTATCCATAACATTGCGCCCAGAAACCATCACATTATCGTGTATCATATTATCCATTGATGGGAACAGCACAAAATATTGTGTCAGACCAAACAGGACAAAAAACATAATGGTCATAAAAATTTTAAGCTTTTTATACATAGTTTATTCCCCTCTTAGGTCTTGTGGTATATAAAGTGTGATAAGGCTGAGATCCGGAAACCATTCTATCGTATATGGAAACAAGCGGGTTAGCTCGCTCAATGTTGTAACCATTATGCCTCTCATTATAAAATAATCCAAATCCCGGGCAAGGATAGTTACGGTGTCGCCAATAAATATGGAAAGCTCCCCGCTTGATTCATTTAAATGCACTACTGCGCCCAAGGCTTCAAGAAACGGGCGGATGGGTACAAAGATTGAATCCCCCCTAATCCATGGTTGAACCCTTCCCATATCCACCCTCTGATCACCTAAAAATACGCGTATGTCACCGCGAAAAGCAAACCTTGAGTCTACGGTAAGTCCGGTTTCTTCTAACATCTGCCCGCGAGAGGGACGACCGGTCAAAACCCTGTCAGTCAAAGGCACAGCCAGCACCCGGTTATTCATAGTATCAGATATAAACAAAGTTTCACCATCTGTTGCAACACCTTCCGGTCTTGTAAGCCGCAAGTTTTCAGTAGAGCTGTGAAAACGTCCGGCCATGCCCCCGCCTAAAAGTGTCCGGGTGTATTCAGCCGTAATCATACGGATTGCATGATTTAGACTATCCGCTACCAATATAGAGCCATCCGCCAGCAAAGCAACATCTCTGGGGAAATTAAACCGGGCTTCGTTATTTGATCCATCTATATACCCGCCTTCAAAATAGTCTGAAAACCTAACAGCCTCGCCGGGCTGCCCTGCAACAGTGCTTACCATGCCGCCGTCTATCCTGCGGATCGCATGATTCGCGGAATCAGCTACATATAAGACTCCGGCTTCCGTAAGATAAAGACCGGACGGCTGAAAAAACCTAGCTTCCGCCAAAGAGCCGTCATTAAAACCGCTTTCACCTGGAGCACCTGCAAAAAGACTTACATACCCATTTGGGTCTATACGGCGTAAAACATGATTTAGGGTATCAGCCACATATATAAAACCATCCGCGCACATAACGGCAGCACGAGGCTGGTTAAATTGAGCCTGAGTTTCAACCCCATCCCTAAACCCACTGATACCGTTGCCCGCAATAGTAATTACGAATGCACCTGTTATTTTGCGAATAGCGTGATTTCCGGAATCACTGATGATAATATCCCCATTATGAGCAGCAAAAACACCGGCAGGTTTCATAAACATAGCATACTCGCGAAACCCATCTATAAAGGCACCGGAATTGCCATAAGATAGACCGAAGCGCCCCGGCGCACCTATGCGCTCATTATACTGCCCATCCAAAATTTGTACACGATCGCACATAGAGTCTGCAACGACTAAATATGAATCCATGACGGCAATGCCAATAGGGTAATAAAGCTCATCGAAAATCCTCTGGGGATCTGAAATACCGTCAAAGTATTTAACAGCAGTTACAGAAACAGCCTCAGCTATGCCAATTACATACTCTTCAGGGTCAGTATCGAAGGGGGAAAAAGCAAAATGCACTACCAGCCCTGACAGTAGCAGCGCTAACACGATAGCAATAATAATTTTCTTTTTGTGCACTTTGATCTGCCCTCTCTTTTAAAATTCTGTAGAAATCCTTCACATTGCTTAGGATTTCTTTTTATGTGCATATTATATCCTATATATATAGACATATTTTATTTACCGTAGGAAGAAAAACTATCACTTTATTTTAAAACACATAAGATTCTGCACAATTAGGGTTCTGCCCTTGATTTCAAGCATTTTTTTTGCAAAACAATATTTTTTTTACATAAATTTCCAAAGCAATATATTGCATTTTATAACCTATATTAAGTATCTGAGACTTTTATAATTGTAACATATCAGCTATGCAAGTACAAGTAAAGATATTTTCGGTGGTATTGATTATGAATAAACAAATGAAAAGCCGCCGCATATCAAATTCTGCGGCGGTTCTTTAAAAATATTGGAAGTAGCTATTAATTTTCCTAATCATTGATATTCCCGTCATTAATATCCAGTTCCTCTTCCTGGCGTCAATAAAGAAGTCTCTCTGACGGTAACGGCTGCGCTTTTTCATTAACTGCCACAATCAGCAGACCATTGCTTGAAATATACTTGTATTCAATGATGGGTTGTGTTTATTTCCGAGTATGGTTTTATGAAGCATGAACGCAAGTGCTCGCCGACGCAAAGCACCATTAATCCACATTTTGAATAATAGTAAGTATCATAGGTCTTCTTTTGGTTTTATGCCACACAAATTCCTTAAGTGTATCTCTAATCAAATTTTTAATATAAGACCAATCTGAAATATGGTTTTTTTCGCACTTTTCAAGGGCATTCATAGTAATGTTACGGGCTTCGTCCATAAGATCTTCCGACTCTTTCACATATACGAAACCGCGGGAAATAATATCAGGTCCTGCTATTATAGCCGAACTCTGGCGCTCCATTGTTACGACCACAATTATAAGCCCGTCTTGAGACAGGATTTTCCGATCTCGCAGCACAACATTTCCTACATCTCCAACTCCAATACCATCAACAAACACCTGCCCTGCAGGTACACTCCCCTCCATTTTTGCGAATTTATCAGTAAGCTCGAGTACATCACCAATATTCATAACAAAAACATTCTTTTTATTCATGCCCATCATAACAGCCAAATCTTTATGAAGCTTAAGATGCTTATATTCACCATGTATAGGCATGAGGTATTTAGGCTTTAATAGCGCATGGATAAGCTTAAGCTCCTCTATTTTAGCATGACCGGAAACATGGATATCCGCCGTAGGTCCTTCATAAATAACTTCAGCACCAAGGCGCATTAGGTCGTTAATTACTCTGCCGATAGTTTTTTCGTTTCCAGGTATTACCGAGGCGGAAATTATAACTTTGTCATTTGGCTTAATTTCAACTTGGCGATGTTCACCGCTGGCCATCCTCGACAGGGCTGCCATGGGTTCACCTTGACTGCCTGTTGTTATAATTACCAATTGCTTATCCGTGTATTTGTTAATCTCCGATATATCAATCATAGAGTTTTTGGGTATTTTTAAATAGCCAAGCTCCGAAGCCGTTCTAACGGCATTTTCCATACTTCTGCCGACTACAGCCGTTTTTCTGTTATGCTTAAGCGCGGCATTAATAATTTGCTGCAGCCGGTGGATATTTGAGGCAAAAGTCGCTACCATAATACGCTGATTATTGCTCTCATCAAAAATCCGTTGAAAAATTTGCCCTACAGTACGCTCGCTCATACTATAACCGGGGCTTTCCACATTGGTACTTTCGCATAACAAAAGCTTTACCCCTTCTTTGCCAAGCTCCGCAAAACGAGATAAATCAATAGGATCACCATGGATAGGGGTATAGTCAATTTTAAAATCCCCTGTATGAACAACAAGCCCGATAGGGGTCCATATAGCCATAGCCACCGCGTCGGCTATTGAGTGAGTAACAGGTATAAATTCAATTTTAAAATTCTTTAATTTTAGCTGTTCACCCGGCTCAACAACATTTAAAGATGGGGTAAGGCGGTGCTCTTTGAGTTTATTTTCTAAAAGCCCTAAAGTTAGCTTAGTGCCATAAATTGGCACGTCAAACTCTCTAAGAAAATAAGGTATCGAACCTATATGATCCTCATGACCATGAGTTAGAAGCAAAGCTTTAATTTTATTTTTGTTTCGTTGCAAATAAGTAAAATCAGGAATAACAAGGTCGATACCCAGCATTTCATCCTGCGGGAAAGCTACACCACAGTCTATGATTATAATCTCGTTCCCGCATTCGAAAACGGTCATATTCTTTCCAATCTCTTGTAAGCCGCCAAGGGATACAACCTTAAGCCTAGGTTTTTTTGCAGCCAAAATTACACCTCCGTAGGTTATTATAAATTTTTTATATGTATATATAGACAGCCTAATGCTGTGCTAAAAATCCACACAAAGAAATAAGCCTATGCAAAAATATATCACAGGCTGTAATGAAGCTAATGACATAACTGTTCAACATCTTGAAAATATGCTATATTTCTATACCGTAGTCGCTGTCATTTTCCATAAATAAAGCAGCAACCTCGTTAAATTCATTGTCATCATCAACAAGGGAATAAAATACTTCGTCGCCTTCTTCTCCGGTTTCTTTAATTATGCTTGCTTCGAAAGTGTCACTATCCTCTTCCTCTTCATAAGTTACAGGAGTTACAAGCATATAATTACAGTCTTTATGAGAAATGGCATCGATAACTATATATTCATGTTCATTACCGTCTCCATCTGTTATTACTATAATGATATCTTCATCTTCAAATTCAAGTAAATCGTCAAGTTTATCCAAAATGCACCTTCCTATTTATTTATATAATCTAAATACCCTTGAAGTATTAGTATAGCAGCAGTCTCATCTACCCTTGAATTTATTGCTTTTTTAGAAAATCCCATCTCGCGCATGGCTCTCTCGGCTGATAAACTTGACAGCCTCTCATCCCACAATACAATCTCCAAGCTTTTAAAATTTCTCTGAAGCCTGTCCTTAAATTCCAAAGTTTTTTCGCAGCGAGAACCTTCGCTTCCATCCATATTCTTAGGGTAACCAAGAATTAAGCATGCCGTACCCCGCTCCCTCATAATTTCCCTAAGTCTTAAAATGGGTTTTTTAAAGCTGTCCCGTGAAGTGCGCCTAATAGTTTCCACGCCAAGTGCAGTAACTAAATTAGGGCAGCTTGTAGCTACACCAATATTTTTATCACCATAATCAAGCCCAAGTATACTCATTACTAAAGCACATTGTTGTCCAAATAGAAGGTTACAAGCTCTTCTAAAAGTTCATCCCGCTCCAGCTTGCCAATAAGTACCCTGGCATTTTTATGGCTGGTAATATACGTTGGATCGCCGGATAAAATGTAGCCTACAATTTGGTTCACAGGATTATAACCCTTTTCAGAAAGAGCAAAGTAAACTTCCTTAAAAATCTCCCCTGCAAAGGATTTGGACTTCGATTCAAAATCTATAAATTTTTGGGTGTCAGAAAGTTTTTTCATAATATCAACCAACCAATCGAACATATACTTCATAACTAATCATAATACACTTACAAACATAATACAATTACAATTTAATTAAGTTTTAGATTTTTTCCATATAAACAGCCCTCTTTTATATAAGAAGCTGTGGTTTCTAAAATACAATTCTCAATGTCAATGGTTGATTCTTGTCGAAAGGTTATATAATTGGAAGAATGCCCTTCGTATATATTGTTGCCGATTTTTTGTTCAAATAACACTTTAAGTTTAGTGTTTTCAAACTTTTTCGTAAAATCTTGCGCCATATCCAAACCAAGCTCCCCCATTTGCTTCGCCCTTAAATTTTTTATCTGTGAAGGGATTTGATTTTCCATTGCCGCGGCTTTTGTGCCGGTTTTAGGAGAATACGGAAACACATGAATCCCGGAAAAGCCTATTAATTTGGCAAAATTTAAACTTTCATTAAAATCCTCTTCAGATTCTCCCGGAAAACCTACAATTACATCCGTTGTAATGCCGCAATCCGGCATAATAGCGCGCAGTTTTTCTACCGTGGCACTATACTCGGCTGTATTATACCTTCTATTCATAGCTTTTAAGGTTTTATCGCAGCCACTTTGCAAAGAAAGATGAATATGGTCACAAAGCTTCGGCAAATTACCCATAGTTTCTAAAAGCTCTTCCGTTACAGCATGGGGGTCAACAGAGCCAAATCTAATGCGTTCTATCCCATCTATATCATGAAGCTTATGCAATATATCCACTAAATTCGTATCCTTAATATCCTTACCGTAACTGGCTATATGTATACCGGTCAATACTATTTCTTTACAACCGGACATAGAAAGCCTTTTCGCTTCACTGATAACATTTTCCGGCATACGGCTCCTTACCGGACCGCGGACATAAGGAATTATACAATAAGCACAGTATCGATCGCATCCTTCTTGTATTTTTATATATACTCTGGCTCTTTTATCCATAGTGCTTATACTTAAATCCTCAAATTCCTTTTGATTGCTTATATTACTTACAAAATCCTTTTGCTCTCTACCTTCCAAATACCTGATAATAAACTCGGCAATCCGCATTCTATCCTGTGTACCAATAAGTATGCTGACCCCTTCGATTTTTTTAACGGCATTAGGATCAATTTGGCTGTAACAGCCACAAGCAACAACAACAGCCTCCGGGTTAGTTTTTACAGCCTTTCTAAGAGCCTGGCGGGACTTTTTATCACCTAAATTAGTAACTGTGCATGTATTTATGATATAAATATCCGCTTTATCGTCAAAGTCCACAACTTTACAGCTATGATTTTTAAGAATTTCCACCATTGCTTGGGTATCATATAGATTAACTTTGCAGCCTAAAGTAATATGGGCAAAAGTTTTGCCCTTTAATATTGACATTGTATTTACTCCTCCAACTTTTTCGTTATTGCTTCACCAATTTTAGTTGGGGGAGCAATATCTATAGTAGCACTCTTTGGTATGTATTTCAAGGCTCCGTTATGGGTAAAATAAATCCGCATATAAGGAGTGAGCTTATGAAAAATATAAAAACAGCCTTGTTAGGTATAATAAGCGGTCTCGCCAACGGCTTATTCGGCGCTGGAGGCGGCAGTATAATAGTTCCCGGAATGCAGAAACTTTTAGGAATAGATCAACACAAAACCCATGCCACTGCAATAGCCGTCATTTTGCCTTTAACAGTAGTCAGCGCAATTATTTATCTTAATATGGCAAAGGCTCCCTGGGCTGTTATTTTGTGGGTTTCAATCGGCGGAGCTTTGGGAGGATTTATAGGGGCAAGGCTGCTTAATAAAATTTCCGGCAATTTGCTCCATAAAATATTTGGAGCCTTTATGATTGTGGCGGCTTTGAGGATGATATTTTGAATTATATAATATATATTTTAATAGGGCTTGTATCAGGTATTGTAAGCGGAATGGGCATAGGAGGCGGCACTATACTCATTCCGGCTCTTACAATTGTTTATGGACTGGAACAGCAGCAGGCTCAAAATGTAAATTTAATATATTTTATACCTACGGCAATAGTTGCCTTAATTTCTCATTTTAAAAAGGGAAATATAGAAAAGCAGCCGGTTAAAAAACTAATTTTATTCGGTCTTGCAGGTGCTGTTTTAGGGTCTATTATTGCGGTTAATATGAACCCTGATTTATTACGGAGATTTTTCGGCGGATTCTTGCTTTTAATGGGAACTTACGAATTTTTTAAGAAAGAGCCTAAGGAATAAAAAGCGATTGTATATGGTAGATATAAGTTGTATACTGTATAAGATTAAATCATAAAATATTTACAATCTATAGTAAAACGACCTCAAAACAGTAACAGAAAAACGCAGGGATTTTTTTGTAGATTGAAGAGGCAGATTCTCGCCGTACCCTAAGGTGCGCCGAGGTTTCAACAAGCGGGAACCCATCAAAGCGAAGCTTTAATGGGCAGCGAATAATAAGATGCAACGAAATAACACGTTTTTTTACTGCTTGAGGGTTATTTTACTATAACACTAAACTATACTAAAATTCTTTCGTATATTTAGTGGAGGCAATCCATTTTATGCTTTATTAAACATTTGGAGGATATTTATGAAAAAGAAAAGAATTATTGCAGTAGTTGTTGTCATAGCCCTTGTGGCAGCGGTGATTTTTGTTGTAAGTGCAGCAGGTGCCGCAAATGCTGCCACAAGCCATATTGCCGTTGAGAGTATTGTGAGAGATACAATTGTAAATACGGTAACTTCAAGGGGTGAAGTCGCGCTTTTAAATACAGAGACAATTTTTTCCAATGCTCTGGCGGAAATTGAGTATGTTTACATAGAGAGAAACGATATGGTCAGAGAAGGTGATGTTCTTTTACGCTTCACCGAAAGAAGCTTGGAAAGGCTTGAAAACCGTGTCCGTGAGGCAGAGCTTGCACTTCGGAGTGCTGAAATTAACCTTGCGGATTCGAGAATGCCTGCCGGGGAAACCACTATAGAAAGCTCCCGCCTTGCAGTTATGCAGACGGAACAGGATATAGTAAACCTTGAAACGACTATAGAGACCCAGCGAAGGGATTTAGAGCGTCTGCAGACCAGAATAGCTGATCAGCAAAGGATCTATGACTCTAACCGGGCTTTATTTGAGCTTGGTGCTGTCAGCCAAGATACCCTTGATAATCTTGAGCGGGCGCTCAGAGATTTAAGAGATGAATTTGAAAATTTTGAAAACTCCCTTGCCCGGAATGAGTTGTCATTAGACGCTCTTAGACAAACTCTTTCCCATAGAGAAAGTCTATATTCAGAGACTCGCACAAGAACTGATATGCAAGAGGTGCAAAACTTAATAGCTCAGCGTCAAATTTCTGTTGAGCAAGCCCGAATGAGGCTGAACGACGCAAGGAGAGAGCTTGAGGATTTTAGCCTTGAAGTTATAGCCCCTATGAGCGGTACTATTACTATGCTTAGCGTATCAAGAGGCGAGACTATTATTGCTGATAGACCGATTATAGAAATTTCGGATGTTGAAAATTTTGTGGTACGTATGGATGTTAATGAGAGAAATGCAGCAGGGCTTGCCATCGGGCAGGATGTGGAGATAACCGGTGCGGTACTTGGCAGATTATCAGTTTATGGTGAAATTACCCGAATAGGCTCTATAGCTGAGCAGCGGCAAACAGCAAATGGTATGGAACGTGTTATTCCTATTGAAGTAAAAGTGCATCCAAGTGCTGAGGCTGATGTATTGCGACCCGGCTTTTCATTGGATGGAAGAATTACTTTGGAAGTTAAAGAAAATATCGTTGTCGTGCCAATTTTAGCCACAATGCGCGACCGTGACGGCGATACATTTGTATTTGTTGTAAGATATGACAATGCCCTTGAGCAGCGCGTTATAACCCTTGGACTCTATGCGGATATGACAGTTGAAGCTATAGGTATTTATGAAGGGGAAGTTATAGTCTCCCAGCCTACCTTGGATATGTATGAGGGCATGATAATCAATCCTCTTAATCCGGCTGATATTGAAGCCTAATACCAACTTGCAATCTATTACACACTAACTAACTTGTATTTTTGTCCGATTGCTGTGTCAGAAGAACCCGCTCGTACCTTTGGGTATGAGCGGAACCTTCCTTCTTGCACTCGAACAAAACTACTGCGCTACTTAGCGCAAAATAGAATGCAAGTTGGTATAAGGGGGTTTATGCTAAATGATAATAGAAGTTAAAGACCTGCGAAAGGTCTATAAAAACGGTGAAATAGAAGTTGAAGCTCTCAAGGGAGTTAATTTTGGTGTTACCGAGAAGGAATTTGTATCTGTTATGGGGGCTTCCGGCTCAGGTAAATCAACTCTTATGAATATACTTGGCTGCCTTGACTCAATAACAGCAGGGGAATATTTTTTAGACGGAGAGAATGTTGCGGGGCTTAAATCCAACACTTTAGCTCTTATTAGAAATAAAAAGATTGGCTTTGTATTTCAATCATTTAATCTTTTGCCTAAACTTACATCCCTTCAAAATGTGGAGCTGCCTATGATTTATGCAGGCGTTAGTGCAGCCAGGAGGCGGGAGGCGGCAAATATTGCCCTTGAACGTGTAGGGCTTACGGAGCGGGCAAAACACAGACCTAACGAGCTTTCCGGTGGTCAGCGTCAGAGGGTTGCTATAGCGCGGGCTTTGGTTAATTCTCCTGCGATTTTACTTGCCGACGAGCCTACGGGGAACTTGGACTCCACTGTTAGTGCGGAAATTATGAATATATTCCAGCAGCTTAACGCGGAAGGTGCAACTATACTCATGGTTACTCATGAGATGGATATAGCTATGCATGGCAGGCGCATAATAACCTTTAAAGATGGCGGTATAATGTCTGATGAGATAGTTGAAAACCCCTTAAAAGCCGGGGAGGTTTCATAATGAGTATTTCAGAAAGTATAATTTCCGCTCTTAGAAGCGTATATAGCCATAAAATGCGCTCTGTACTTACTATGCTTGGGATTATAATAGGCATTGGCTCTGTTATTATGATTACTTCTGTAGGTGATGGGGTTAGAGTCACTATTTTTGACGCTCTTGACAATATTGACAGAAGAGTTATACAAATATTCCAGCAGTCCGGCGGCTTTGAATACCGCCTTACCTTTGACGATGCCGATGCTATCCTAAGACTTGACGGTGTAGAGGAAATAACTATGATAACCGAAACTTGGGGCTTTGAGCTTACAAGGCGTGATGGCAGAGTTAGAAGAAGCTCTATAGCGGGGCTTGATGGCAACTACAATGTAATAGAGCGGGTCAATATCCAGTTGGGGCGTTTTATCGACCATATGGATGTTGAAAATCATTTACATGTTGCTGTAATAACTCCTCAAACGGCTTTTGAGGTATTTGGCTTTTTAAATGTTATAGGTGAAACCCTTGAGCTTGAATATTGGGGCGGCACTGAAAGGTTTACCGTTATAGGTGTTTTGGAAGGTGAAATTGAACAGGGTGCAATGGAAGCAGGTATGGCAATGGGTTCTCCCCTCACCCGGGGTCTTGCTGTAATACCTTTAACCACCCTTACTGATATTTTAGGTAACGAGGATACAATAGATTTTGTAGGTGCTTCCGTGGCACCATACGCTGATACCGTTCAAATGGCACAGACTATAACTACTTTACTTGACATACGCCGCGGCACGGAGGACTATTACTTCGCCATGAGTATGGAAGCTGGTTTTGAGCTTATTGATACTGTATTTGTGGCTGTTACGGCTTTTGTTGCTTTTGTTGCCGGCATAAGCCTCTTTGTAGGGGGCGTTGGCGTTATGAATATTATGCTTGTAACTGTAAAAGAGCGTACTCGTGAAATTGGTATACGAAAATCCCTTGGCGCAACTGAGGGTAATATAAAAGCACAATTTATACTTGAAGCTGTTACTCTCACTTTAATCGGCGGCAGTATAGGCATAACTTTAGGCTTTTTCCTTGCGGGCTTTGCCGCTGAAATCATATCTTACGGTATGGGTTCGGAGGTAAATCCGGTTATAGCTCCTACGAATGTCGGGATTGCTTTTGTGGTTTCTACAGCTATTGGGCTAATATTTGGCGTTTATCCGGCTTCTAAGGCTGCGAAACTTAACCCTATAGAAGCACTTAGATATGAATAGGAGGAGAAAAAACAATGAATGTATTTGAATGTATTTTGTCCTCTCTCCAAAGTATTATGGGCTCTAAAATGCGCTCTGTACTTACTATGTTTGGTATAATAGTGGGCATTGGCTCGGTTATGATGATAGTAAGTGTCGGCGAAGGCTACCGAGTCAGCATAAATAGGGAATTTGAAGCAATGGGCATTGACGTAGTAACCATAAGCACTACAACAAGAGATGGGCAGCATAGAATAGAAACCCACGATTTACTTACCCTGGACGATGTGGAGACTCTTAGGCAATATGCTGACTTGCTGGATGTTACAGCAAGTATTTCCTTCAACTTTTGGGAGGGGATTGAGCGTATTGACGGAGAAATGAACAACGCACGCCTTACAGGCAGGGATGATGCTTATTTTCGGATGAATAATTCCGTATTTGTATATGGAAGACCTTTAGTCCCGCAAGATTTGCTTGCTAATGCTCAAGTTGCGGTAATAAATGAGGATGATGCCCTTTTAATCTTTGGGCGTGCAAATGTAGTAGGTGAAACTATAGATATTAGCGACTGGGGGGGAGGCTTAACCCTTACGATAATAGGTGTTATTGAGTCAACCCCTATGACTGCTATGAGTGCTGTTTTTTCTAATACAAGGGATTTCTATGTTCCCATTACTCTTGTACAATCCCGCTACAACGGTGGTGCCAGAACAGTAAACAATATCTCCATACAAGTGGCTGATATAGATAGGATACCTCAAATTTCCGAAAACGCAATAAGAATAATCGAATTCGACCGAGGTACGGAAGGAAGATACTCCGCTCAATCAATGATGGATATATTGACCGAAATTGATGGTATAATAGGCATATTCACAATGTTTATGAGTGTGGTTGCCGCTATAAGCCTTCTTGTTGGAGGCATAGGAGTTATGAATATTATGCTTGTATCCGTTACGGAGCGGACACGAGAAATCGGGATTAGAAAATCCCTTGGCGCAACCAATTGGAATATTACTTTCCAGTTTCTTATAGAAGCTGTGATATTAACTGCAATAGGCGGTGCAATAGGCATAATGTTTGGCTTTGGCGGCGGTATGATGTTTTCTCTCGGGGCAACGATAATGACAGGTATGCCCCTTGATCCTTATATTTCTGTTGCAACAATAGCCGGTGTTGTTATGATATCAGCTCTGATTGGCATTGTATTTGGGGTTTATCCGGCGTCGAAGGCTGCTAAATTGGATCCTATTGAGGCGTTAAGGTTTGAGTAGGAGCTGCACAAAATCTTTAACGGTTGCCATTGCCTCAACTTTCAGGTATCATATGTATAATATGACTATTTATTTTAGATAGATAAACCCTCAAAAGGGCTATTAAATACAAGAGGAGGCTTTTATGTCAAGTGTACAAGAGTTAAAGAAAAAAGCATGTGAAGCTATTGACAAGAACCGGGACAAAATTATCGAAATAGGCGACTCTATTTTTGCCGAGCCTGAACTTGGCTATAAAGAGTTTAAAACTGCTGAAAAAGTTAAAAAGGCTTTTAATGAAATGGGTTTTAAGTATCAAGACGGTGTAGCTGTTACAGGTGTTATTGCCCCCTTAAAAGGCAAGCAGTCTCTGGCAAAAGTGTCTGTTATGGGTGAGCTTGACGCGGTAGTGGCACCGGAACATAGATGTGCCGACCCATTAACCGGAGGCGCCCACTCTTGCGGTCATAACGCGATGATTGCTTCCCTTGTTGGGGTTGGCTACGCACTTGCAGGTACAGGTATTATGGAAGAGCTTGACGGCGATATCTCCCTCATGGCTGTACCTGCCGAAGAGTATGTGGAAATTGAGTATAGAAATCAATTGAAAGAGGAAGGTAAAATCTCTCTTTTAGGAGGCAAACAGGAGTTTGTAAAGCTTGGTGTAATGGATGATATCGATATTATGATTATGCAGCATACAGGTGTTAGAAATGAAGGGGATCCGAAAGCCGTAGTTGGCGGCGGCGGCAACGGCTTTACAGGCAAGCTTATTAATTACATAGGCAAGGCAGCCCATTCAGGTGGTGCGCCTCATCTTGGGGTAAACGCCCTAAACGCCGCAACATTAGGGCTTCAAGCCATAGCAATGCAGAGGGAAACCTTTAAAGATGCTGATAAAATCAGAGTACATCCAATTATCACAAAGGGCGGCGACTTAGTTAATGTAATACCTGAAGATGTTAGGATTGAAACTTATGTCCGCGGGGCTAATTTGGAAGCCATTCAAGATGCTTGTATGAAAGTTGACCGTGCCCTTAAAGCCGGTGCTGACGCTATAGGTGCTGAGGTTGTAATCAAAGACCTTCCGGGCTATTTGCCTCCTGTTCCTAATCATGAGCTTATGGATATCGCTTTTGAAAATATGAAAGAAGTAGTTGGAGAAGAGTACTCCCAATATGAAAGACCGGCCGGCACCGGCTCAACAGATCAAGGGGATATTTCCCAGCTTATGCCTTCTCTCCACTCCTATTTCAACGGTGCTAAAGGTGTAGGTCACAGCAAAAATTATGAAATAGATGATAAGGAAGTGGCTTATATCGCCCCTGCTAAAATCCTTGCAATGACTGCTATAGACCTTCTTTACAACAATGCGGAAAAAGCTTTGGAAATTAAGAAGAATTTTAAGCCGTCACTTACGAAGGAAGAGTATTTAAAAGACTGGTGTAAACTTTAGTGCCGTGGAAATACTTATGCCCGGATATCCCCTTTGATATCCGGGCGTTTTTATTTCCTAATACTCCCCTTCAGCAATCAGCGCAAGGGTCGTCTCCAGGGCGTCCATCCCTTCCCTGTTAAAGTGGTGAGGTATTGTTCCTGCTTCAAATGGTCTGCCGGTACTATCCGTTATATAAAATGAGTCAAACATTATCATTATACCGGTATTGGGCAGCACAACAAAGGTACGTGGTCCGCCATAATTCCCTCCACTAAGCTCCCCAACATGAGTAGCAAAGCCTGCCTCCATTGAAATCCTGGTAGCAATCTCCCCGGCTGAAGCTGTAATTGGACCGGTCAAAAGCCATATTTTACCCCCAAAGGCAGGCTCCGGCTGCTCGCTCCCACTACGCATTGGTGTTAAGGCCAATATTAAACGGCGACCATAATCCATACGCTCCATATCCGCCATATTTATATCCGGCAAGTCGTAATTTTCAATTATCTCAGCCACAGACCATAATTGATCTAAAGGGTCAGGAGCCATGCCGAAAAAACCTATTCCACGGCCTCTGCGAAAATCTTCCAAATGTCCCTCATTATATTCCCCGCTTTGTATAAATGCAAAGCCATATAGCGAAATCCTCTCCGTAATATTTGGTCTTATTATATTTTCACGGAAAAAATCCCAACGGCCTCCTTCATTTCTTCTAAGGTCAATTATAAGATGCCCAAATTCCTCAATTTCTTCATAAAAACTAAATATTATTTCGCGTCCCTCTTCTGTGTCAAGTGCCCGCCCAAAGGAGTTTATAGTTAAATAGGCTATATAACCCTCTTCAATAATCCTAGTGTAAACAATTGGGATATCACCTATAATATCAAAAGCTTGAACCATCAAAGCCATTGCCTCATCATAATCACCGGCAGCTTTGGCATAGGCTATTTTTTCGGACAACTCCCTTTCCCCAAACAAGGCAAATTGCTCCAATTGATTTTGGAAAATGACCTCCCCAGTACCCATCATTATATCCGCCATCATATGACTATCAACAGACCCAATAGGATGCCTTGGTTCGTAAAAACTCAGCACATTTTCCTCTCTGAATATGGCCGCCCCAGGATTTGGATTCCTATAATTCTCAAGATGAACAAAGGGAAAAACAACTCTTAAATGACCTATATGACCAAAAGTAGAGGTTTCCCTATGGATAGCGGCAAAAAGCCCATCCACATCCATATTAGGGTTTGCAAATACATCAGCTCGTATATTGTCGATACTTTGCCTTATATCCATGCCATGAGCCCAGTACGCCACATCAAAAAGAGCGAAGTTGTTCTCAAGGGCATATAGTAAATAGTCGATATCTTCCAAGAAAAGCTCTTTCCGGGCTAGATACACTTCCTCCACAGGCTCTTTTGCATTCCCATATATTTCATCATATGTAATATCATCACTTGCGTCATACTCTTCCTCATAAACGGCACCGCAAGCGGTAAAAATCAGTGCCAGCGTAACAGCAAAAATTACAAATCGTATCTTATTCATAATCAAACCTCCAGGATGCTTGGGCGAGCAGGTGTCATATAAGCGGTATTCTTATATGACACTAACCAGCCCTGTCAAGGGTTACCGGTTTACAAAAAACTCCAAAGCCGCTTCCATCGCCTCATGAGAAGGCACATAAATATCCGGCCAAACGGTATTTTGGTCAGCATCAGCATCCGGGCGGAGCCATAAGTTTGCCGATGAAGGCATTTGCATATCCGAATGAGGCAAAGTAATACGCGTGGTCATATTGCCGAATGCCGTAGGCGAGTTTGCGCCAGGCTCACCAATAATTACCCCTAATCCCCCATCCTGCACCCAAGTTGATACCCATCTGGCGGAGCTAAAGGTGTTTACATTTGTAAGTACGGCAATAGTAACTTCATTAGGGTTGCGTGTGGCTATAGTGCTGCCCGGAATACGGCTTGCCGTATCAGGCTGGTCAGGGTTAAGGGCACTTCTTACTCTGGTAACAGAGCCAAAGCCGGGAGGAGTAACCCCCATTGCTCTAAGCAGCCGCATACCTACATCCGAATTACCGCCGCCGTTATTTCTAACATCAAAAATAAAGTTTCGTACTCCGTCATCAATAGCTTGGCGTATTGCGTCCTCGGCACGAGCGATTTCAGGATCAATTATAAATGCACGCAAATCTATCAAGAAAACATCATCGGTAATCATACCATAGTTAATAATATAATCCACTTGAGGTACGCCCCTTAAATGCCATCCATTAGCCTCCACAGCCATTGGGTGGATTTCGTAAGTTTCGCTGCCGTCAAAAAGGGTCAAAGCTACGGTGCCCTGCGCTATTTCCGCTCCGGCTCTTTGTAAAAGCTGGACACCTCTTGACATTATGGCATGGGTTTGGTTTCGTGTTGCTTCATTTTCGTAATAAAAATATTCATCAATAAAATTAAGGACTGTTTGCGTCGGTATCCCGCCTATTTCCACAACCTCGGAACCGGCTATGCCCTCATCAAGTAAAAACAGCCTATTATCCCGCCCGATAAGTGGGGTATCGATAAAATCAGCACTAAGCATACTAAATCCAAAAAGCGTCATATGCCCATCCCTAAGCACTCTTATAAACCGTTGTATGGCAAAATTAAAGTCACCTTGATTCTCCGCTTCCTGTGCGGCTCTTATAAACTCCTCACGTATATCGTAATAATCCTCTGAAAGCATTTCAGGAATTACAAATATTGGATGCGCCCTCTCAACAAATTCTATAAAGATTAATGCATCGTCTTCGAAGCTTGTGAGGACTTCCTCCTCATACTCCTCACCGGTTTCGTACTCTTCGTCCGGATATTCCGCATCATATTCATCAGCCTCATAGGGCGCAATTTGAGCAGCAGCGTCCCCTGCGCCGTACCCTCCCTGAGGTACCGCTGAGCAGGCACTAAGTCCCACCACAATTAATATAAGCAGCAATATTATTCGTTTCACAACTCCAGCCTCCTCGGACATTGTTGTATTGTTTTATTTCTTACCCCTTAACAACCCCCAGCGTTTTCAAGCGTTTAACAGGCTTTGCTAAGTCTTTTTGATTTTCCATTACTACATTTATATCTTTATAGGCAAAGCGGCTTTCCTCCGCAACATCCTTTTTATTATGCTTGCCAAGGATAACCCCTCGCTCCTTTAAATCAAGCATAACTTCCTCAGTAGAGAAAGTTTCCATCGCCCCTGTCCTTGAATACTCTCTTCCGGCACCATGGGAGGAAGAGTGAAAGCTCATATCATTACCCAGCCCTTCCACAATATAGCTGTAGGAACCCATAGCACCCGGAATTATGCCAAGCTCCCCTGCCCTTGCTCTAATGGCACCTTTGCGGTGAACCCAAACACTTTTCCCATAGTGATTTTCAAGAGCGGCGTAATTGTGATGAGCATTTATTTCCTCCATATAAGAATATTGTATATCTGTGAGTTTTATCATATGCTTATCAAGTATTTCTTTTACGGCAAACATCATTTTTTCCCTGTTTTCTGCCGCAAAATCCAATGCCAAATTCATCCAGTTTATATACTGCGCTCCTTCAAGTGTATCTGTCGGTAAAAAGGCAAGACGGTAATGGTCGGGTACGCCGGAATGCATCTTTTGGTTCATCTCCCGCGCTTTGCTGTGGAATAAATCGCACACTTTCTTCCCAAAATGACGGCTGCCGGAATGAACCATAATCCCTAAGCAGCCTTCATCATCTTCTTGCAGCTCGATAAAATGATTGCCACCCCCTAAAGTACCTATTTGAAAATACCCTGTTTCAATTTCGCTGATTAGCTCAGGATTACGCGCATATTTATCAATTTCGCTTTTTGCAGTATCTAAAGTCATACAACTCTGTGGTTTTTTATGCCGATTAAATCCAAGGGGGATATTTCGCAGTATATCTCCCACTACAGACTGAATAAAACTACCATTGCCTGTTGCAATATCTTTTATATCAGCAATTTTAATATCCGTCCCTACAAACCCCATACCACAGCCGATATCAACTCCAACGGCATTAGGTATAACTACGCCATCGGCGGCTATAACACCGCCTATAGGCATCCCCATCCCTGTATGAGTGTCCGGCATAAGTGCCACCCATTTATGCAAAAAAGGTAATTGTGAGAGGTTGTATGCCTGCTCTAAACATGATCCTTCAATTTTACTTTCATCTTCCAGCCATACTTTTATTGGGGCTTTTGTATTTTCGTTTGTTATGACAAACATATAATCAACTCCTATAAGCAAAGCCCGATAGCCAAATACAATATACTGAAATCCGAACAAAATAGTAACAAAAATTTTACTATTTTAGTTGAATTTAAGTATAAATTCAGCTATCGGGCTTTTAAAATTAAATCTTAATCAACCCATTGAGGTAACTATACCATAAATTCTCATTCCAATTCAATTGCTTTTTGCATAAAACTTACAAAAACTTGTCATAAAGCACAGTTCACACTTTGCTGTTGGAGCTTTGCATATAGCCCTGCCATGAGCAATTATTTGGGTATTATACCTTATCCAATGGGCTTTTGGCAGTATTTTCATTAAGTCCTGCTCTATTTTTTCCGGATCAGTGTTTTTTGTAAAGCCAAGCTTATGGGATATTCGCTTAACATGAGTATCCACTACAACACTTGGTATCCGGAAAATATTTGAGCGGATTACATTTGCTGTTTTTCTCCCTACTCCGGCAAGTTTAGTAAGCATATCAATATCCGAAGGCATTTCACTGTTATGTATTTCTAATACCGCTCTGCTGGCTTCAATTATATTTTTCGCCTTATTTCTGTAAAATCCGGTGCTTTTTACGTCCTTTTCCATTTCAGATACATCAGCAAAGGCAAAAGCTTCAAGAGATGGATATTTTTTAAATAAAGACGCCGTAACTATATTAACCCTATCGTCAGTACATTGGGCACTTAATATGGTTGCAATCATCAGCTCATAAGGCTTTCCATAGTCTAAATAACATTTATCATTTTGTGGATAATGTATGTCTAATAGCTCTAACACGCCTTTTACCCGCTCTTTTGTGGTCATATTTTACCTCCCTATAAATCTATAGTATAAACTTTCGTTTTTAATTTTTCATATACAAAAAGGCAGTAATTAGGAGAAAACTCTTTCTTACCAAAATTAATCCAATCTAAGATATTGTAATTAAACCTCTCAATATGGCATATGCGGCTAAGCTGCTTGGGAGAATACTCTGATAACTTAGAAAAATACATTTCTCTGTTATTTTCATTTGCAAAAAATCCGGTGATTTGCCCTATAATAGGCGTATAATCCGTTTTAGGAAGCCAATAAGGCAAATTTTTAACATTTTCATTCATAAACATATCAAATTTAAGCAAATCTTTGATAAACGGTATATCTGCCCTTTCTAATCCTGAAAAGTATTGAAATAAAATTTCATAATGCTTTTGTCTAGAATGGGGCATTTTGTGGAACCCTTCTTTATTCCAAAAAACAGAAAAATTATAGAAGAAATCAAAAGCAGTATCAAATATTTTTAAGGCATACTCTAATGTAGCTATAAAAATACCGCTGTTATAATAAATTTCAAGTATATGCTCCACATCTTTCAATTTAATAAGCTCATGAAAATTTATATGATTTGTAAAAAGAACTTCATAGGGGGCACTATCCCTGTATTTTATGCCATATTTATCAGCACTTAGCCTCAAATCTGAGCCTTTTAAAAGCTTTAAAAAACCTAATTGAAGCATATCGGGGCGCAGGTCAAAGCAGTCATTAAATGATTTTTTGAAAGAATTAAAACTCTCAAAGGGAAGCCCTGCAATCAAATCAAGGTGGAGGTGTATATTATCTAAGGCTTTTATTTTCGCCACATTCTCATAGAGTTTTTCCATATCAGAGGCTCGGCAAATCTCTTTAAGGGTATTAGGATTTGTTGATTGCACCCCCATCTCAAATTGTATAAGCCCCGGGCGCGCCTCTCTTAGAAGGTCGATATGCTCCTCTATCAGCAAGTCAGCCCCTATTTCAAAATGAAAACTTGAAAGATTGTTATCGTTAGCTATTATATATTTCCATATTTCCAAAGCCCTCTCAGCATCACAGTTAAATGTGCGGTCAACAAATTTTATTAGCTTAACTTTATTTTTCAAAAAGAAATTTATATGCTCCTTGGTTATATCTATATCCAAAAAACGTACACTTCTGGTAATAGATGAAATACAATAGGCACAGCTAAATGGACAACCCCTGGAAGATTCATAATAGATGATTTTATTTGTAAGGCCGTCTAAATTTTTATAAGGAAATACTAAAGAGTTCAGATCAGGCAAAGGGCTTAGCTCATTGACGGTAATCCCTCTCTCCCAATAATAAGCAATCCCTTTTATCTTTGAAATTTCAGGCATACCCTTTATAAAATACTCGCAAAGCTCGTTAAATACGCCTTCTCCCTCTCCAAGGACAATAATATCCGCAAACTCCCCCAATATCTCAAAAGGCGGGAAGCTAACCTCGGGACCTCCCATAACTATTTTAATTTCTGGAGAAATTTTTTTAATAATACCAGCAATTTCTTTTACAAGTCCAATATTCCAAATATAACAAGAAAAACACAGAACTTGTGGGGATTTAGAGTAAAGTTCTTTAATTATAAAATCCGATGAATTGTTTATGCTAAATTCCAGCATATCAATATAAGAAGCGTATTCCGTAGCATTTGCATAAAGAGACCGCAGTGCCAAAGATGAGTGAATGAACTTTGCGTTAATCGCACATAGAAGAATATTGATACTCAAGATGCACCTCAAATATATCCCCTTAATAGGAAAGCAAATGGGCATAAAAAAAGCGCGAAAGGAGATTCGAACTCCCGGCCCTCGCCTTGGCAAGGCGATGCTCTACCACTGAGCCATTCGCGCGTGTTTTAGGTGTAAATAATCACCGAATATTATATTAACACTAAATGCTCATCTCTGTCAATATTTTTTATAAAAATATTTCATAAACTCATCTATTGACTTTGTCACAATGTTAGGGTTTATAATCTGATTATAGCTAGTTTACTTGTGAGTTTTTCATAAGTTAAATCAGTATGTCAAATTATCAGGAGGTGTCAAATGTTCAAAATCGGTGTGTTTTCAAAGCTTGTCCGGGTATCGCCGCGAATGCTGCGGCATTATGAAAAATGCGGGCTGTTAACACCTGATAAAATAGACAAATTTAGCAGCTACCGCTTTTACAGTATGAAGCAAATACCTTTATTAAATAAAATTACAAAACTTAGGGATATGGGTTTTTCTATTAGCGAAATTGCCGATATACTTCCCAATTATGACAGCACCCAGTTAATAAATGAAGCTCTGCAAAAAAAGATTAAAGAAACTCATGCCGCGGTTTTAGAGAAGCAGGAACAGCTTAAGCGGCTTAGAGATATGAGTGAACAATTATTAAAAGGAGATGATAATATGGTGTATGATGTGGAACTTAAAGCATTGCCTGCGGTTAATGTGATTTCTCTTAGAGAGGTAATCGCCGATTACAGCAAGGAGGAATTTTTATGGGGAAAACTCTATCAATTTATTGCAGATAATAATATTCCCATAAAAACGGGCGAAGGGGCTTATTCTGCATATTTAGATGATGAGTATAAGGAAAGTGATGTGGAGATTGAAATATCCATCCCTGTAGCTGAACTTGGAAAAAACACAGGCAATTTTGTATACAAAGAGCTTGAGCTTATACCCCTTGCGGCAACAATAAAGTTTTCCGGTTCATATATGAATTATGGAGAAGCAATGGAGAAATTGGGTATATGGTTAGAGGAAAATGCCTATGAAGTTATAGGAGGCGTCCGTGGTATGGCACTTCATGATTTAACCAATCAGGACAGCCAAATTGAGATTGAATTACAGTTGGCAGTTAAAAAACAAGGTAAATATTAAGGTACCCACAGGATGCCTTTGGCTTGCAGTCAATTCATTCTACCAGCAGTTCATAAAAATGCGGTCTTTGCAAAGCAAAGACCGCATTTTTATGAACTATTAATTTTGTCCTGCTAAATATATCTCACCAAATTTATCAATGACCTCAGCACAGGTGCAAAGTTTATCAACAAAAGAAACTATATGGCTCTCTCTAAACCTAGGGGGTACTATTGTCATAGGCCACATATGGCGCAGTATAGCGTCTTCTTCTATTTTGGTTAGATTTGTTATTTTCCTTGCGTTTTCAAGGGCTGCTTTAGGGTGTGCTGAAATATGTTCTTTGGCTGAATTATTTTCTTCCCGCCAATCGTATAAAAATAAGTCGTGTAAAAGCCCTGCTCTTGCTGCGGATTTATAATCAAGCCCTAGTTTATAACAAATTAAAAAGCTGTAATAAGCTACATTTATACTATGCTGCAGCCGGCTTGTGCCTTTATGCTGACTAAAATTATCAAGTTCATTTATCATATCAGTTTTAAGTAAATCCCCTACACATTCATAAAATAAAACTGAAAGCTCTTTATCAGCTTCGTCCAAACTTATCCTAGACCAAATTGCTTTTTTCAAACAACTCAACTCCTTACACTTAAAAAGTCAAATACCTGTAAATGATAACATACGCAGATCAAAAAAGCTAACGATTTTCATAAATTTTAACATGTTAGTTTATGGGAGACGGCATAAAGGGAGACCCCTATGAAAAGGGGTCTTATCTACGCTTTTATATAGTTAGTTATATTACTAAATGGTATTTTATGGATTCACTACAACTTGTATAGTAGCAGTGTGACCTCCGCATACAGTCCTAGCCGTAATAGTTGCCGTACCTGCACTAACTCCAATAACATTGCCGTTAGGAAATACATTGGCTATACCAACATCACTGCTGCTCCATGTAACATGCCGGTTTGATGCAGTTGGAGGTGCGAATGTTAAAGATGGAGCCAGGCTTACAGTACCGTTCACTGCTATCGTCCGATTACCGCCGGTAATCGTTACACCGGTTACAAATATCGGAGCAGCATCAACCACTTCAATAATAAAGTCTTGAGTAAATGGCGTAGATAAAGCTAATCCATCTGCAATAGCTGCCCTAACGGTTACTGTGCCTGATGTTCCGGCATTAGTTTGCAAAATGCTGCCCGTAATGGTTGCGTTAGTGGCAGTAGCACCTGCACTTGAAACAACACTCCATACAATAGTACTATTAGTGGCATTTGAAGGATGTACCATGTTAAATGATAAATCATGATCCACACCTGACTGTTTTGCCATATTAAAGACCGGTGTAATATGTGTCACAGGCACAAGTGTAACATTAACCATTGCCGTACCATTTTGAGCCGGAGTATGTGTCGAGGCTGCTGTAATTGTAAGTGTCGTTGCGGTCTCATTAGCGGCTACAGTTAATTCCCCTGTTGTTGTGTTAATAGTAGTGCCTGCCGAAGCTTGACCGCTAACACCCCAAGTTACAGTCTGAGGCGGATTATTGGTACCTGTTACAACTGCTGTAAAGGTTTGTGTGCCGCCTATCGGAACATTTACCGGGTTAGGTGTTACCGTAACCCCTGTAACGGTTGCCGGTGGTGTCACATTTACCACTGACTCACCCCATACAGCTGGCGTATGGTTAGAAGTCGCTCTAACCGTAAGGGTTGAAGCCGTTTCACCTGGGGCTATGGTTAATAATCCGGTAGTTGGGTTAATACTAGTCCCCGCTATACCTCCTGTAACCGTCCATGTTACAGTCAGTGGAGCTGGGTTATTTACATATGTCAAATGGGCACTAAATTGCTGTGTACCGCCTACTTGAACATCTACTTGAGTGCCTGGTGATGCAGCTAATGCCGGCGGTGTTACGCGTACACTTGTAACTGCCGGTCCTGAGGTTACAGTCACTTGTATTTGAGCTGTAAAGCTGCCGTCATCAGTCGTTACGCCAATAGTAACCGTGCCGGGACTCACCCCAACAATATTAGCAAAGTTTTGCCCAAGGGCAGCATTGGAGCCGGTAGAGGTTACCGTAGCAACTGAATTATTAGTGCTTGACCACACTACGGTTTGGTTTAACGCACTTGCCGGAGTAATAATTGCGGTTATAGGAAGTGTATCTCCCACTCCTATGGTCTGATTAACATTTGGCGTAGTATGTACCCCCGCCACAGGTCCGGGACTTGCAGGATTTACCGTAACGCTAAAAGATGATCCCCATGCTCCTACAGTACCCCAAGTTGGCGAAACACCTGGAGAAAATGTTGCATTAATTATTATACTGTCCGGCAAAGGCGGTGTTGGTCTAATTTGAAGGGTGCCTGTGCCTGTAGTAGTTAAAACATTGCCCCCTACTATATTTGCCCAAGGGACTGCTGTAACAAAACCCCAGTTAAAAACCCGCGGCTCAATCGTGCCGTCTGCAAGTTCTACCATAGTCGGCAAAGTAAGGTTTGTCCCTGAAACAGCTGTCAATGTTCCGCTGCTTAGCGGCGGTATACCATCAAACCATACTACCGGCATAAATGTTTCTATATCTACATCGCTGGATGCTGCTCCCAATGCCGCTGTAACCGTAAGCGTTGTACCCCTTGGCACTGTCGACGCCACATCCAATAAACCGGTTGTTGGATTTATAGCGGCACCAGGGTCACCGGCTACACTCCATATAACATTTTGGGGAGCCCCTGCCGGAAGAACCGCTGCACTAAATTGCAAAGTTGTACCCGGCTGAATTACCATATTAGCAAGATTCGGTGTAATATTAATATTTAAACTACCTGCCGCAAGAGGTGTAATATTTACATCAATTGTAAGTGTTTCCGTTTCCCCGCCGCGGGTTATGTCCAATGTATATGTACCTATAACAGCCGTCCCGCCAGGAAGTGGGCGCGGATGTGAGACGGTTACAACCCCCGTGCCTTGATTAACTGTAACAATAAAGCCGGCAGGCAGAGTGCTAGTGCTGTACGCAATAATCCCTGACATGCCTGTTACATTTGTAGTTTGGGAAGTATTCGTATCGTCAATTGTAATACTGGTCGGGCTAAGAGTTAATCCTGCTGGCGCAGCTACCGTAACCGTCGCTGAGTCACTAAACGAAGCCCCCGGTGCAGTTGTTGTAGCCGTAATAGTCAAACTTGTACCGTCAGAAACTGTTGAAGCTACACTCAATAAACCGTTCGCGTTTATACTTACCCCTGCAGGACTCGGTGCAACAGTCCAATTAACATCTTGGAGTGCTGTTGCCGGGGCAACCACTGCATTAAATTGCAATGTACCCCCTTGGATAACCGTAGCAGCATTACCGGCTGCCGTTACAGTAACTCCTGTAGGTGCCGATGGGGGAGTGACCCCTCCGCCGCCCGGCAGATTTATCGTAATAGGAAAGTATTGTATATAAGGTGTTGTAGCAGTTAAGCCGTTTGTTATAGTCGCTCTAAGAGTAAGCGTACCTGCTGATGTACCGGGATTAAGGGTATTAACACTGGTTGACGCTCCCGTTGAGGTTCCGGCACTCGAAATAGCCCATGAAATAGTCTGATTTGTGGCATTTGACGGAACCACCGTACCTGTAAGGACAAGAGGTGTCCCTGCTGTTGCGGTAGTCGGCACTCCCGTTATATTGGTTACAGGAACAAAAGTAGGCGTAGTACCGCCGCCCCCCCCACCGGTTCCACCACCCGAAGGTAAAAGCCAAAAAATCGTTGTGCGTTGTAAATTGCTTACTCTTATCTCTCTTGTTTCACCATTAAAGCCGCTTGCCGAAACAATTATCCTAACCAGGTCGCCGCCTAATAACCCTGAAGGCAGCCAGAAGGAAATTTCACCGCTGGAGTTTGTGCGAGCGCTTACTATAGTCCGCCTTACATTAAAATTCATGGCTGAAATCTCTACATAAGCATCTCTTACAGCTTCGCCGTTATAATCATTTACAACACGAACAGTAAGCCTCTCTCCTTGACCGGGACCCCAGCCTGGACCTTGGTTCCATCCCGGCCAACCGGGACCCGGAGTCCATGGACCCGGACCTTGATTCGGTCCTGTCGGACCCCAAACAGGACCTTGATTCCAAGGCTGGCTTGGAGGCCAGCCCGGTGACAAGTCCTGCCCGAAAACACTTGCGGGGATTGCGCTTTCAAGCTGCATTAAAGGCGTTTGCTGTGCTTGTGACACACCCGGTAAATTTATACCGACTCTGCCCATCGCTCCTGTTAAAACAGCTACCGCCTCAGCTCTTGTTATAGTTGCATGAGGTCTAAAAGTTCCGTCGGGAAACCCGCGCATAAGACCGGCAAGGGCAACCGCGCCTACGTAAGGTCTGTTCTCTATTGTATGATTGTCGGCAAATTGTGCAGCTCCCGCCTCGAAAGGGGCAAGCCCTAAAATACGGGATGTAATCATTGCCGCTTCTTCACGGGTTACATGTCTGTTCGGAAACGCTTCCATCCCGCCAAGTATGTATCCTGCCGCCTGAGCCCTTGATATTTCCGTAAAATACCAAGCACCACTGCTGACATCAATGAAATTTATAGGTGCCACTTGTGAAAACCCGAACGCTCTGTTCGCCAAGGTATAAAACTCTGCCCTGGTAATAGGATGATCCGGCCGCACTGTCCCATCAGGAAATCCTTGAATCAAGCCACGACCCATAAAAGCTTCCATCTGGGGTCTTGCCCAATGACCTAATAAATCCGTTGCAGCATGCCCAACAACAGGCGTACTAAAAACAAATATAAATGCCAACAGCGCACTAAACAGTCTTTTCAAAATAACATACCTCCCTGTAAAATTACCATATATGTTTATCGGCAGCCGTACAATCTTAAATTAGAATTTTATCCTTACCTCCCATATATTGTCGTAATTTGTCAGGTAAATTAACAGAGCCGTCCTCGTTCAAATTATTCTCAAGGAAAGTTATAAGAGCCCTTGGAGGCGTAACCACCGTATTATTAAGGGTGTGAGGGAAATAATTCCCCTTCTCCCCTTTAATTCGTATACCCAAACGTCTTGATTGAGCCTCTCCAAGGTTAGAGCAGCTGCCTACTTCAAAATATTTCTGTTGTCTGGGCGACCAAGCTTCAACATCAATACTTTTTACTTTTAAGTCAGCTAAATCACCGCTGCAGCACTCCAGTGCTCTTACAGGTATATTAAGGCTTCTAAAAAACTCAATTGTATATTTATACATTTTATCAAACCATTCGGCACTTTCCTCAGGCTCACAAACTACAATCATTTCCTGCTTTTCAAACTGATGAACGCGGTAAACCCCCCGCTCCTCGATACCGTGAGCCCCCACTTCTTTGCGAAAACATGGTGAATAGCTGGTGAGAGCCTGAGGCATCTCATCAGGCTTTATAATCGTATCTATAAATTTGCCTATCATTGAGTGTTCGCTGGTGCCTATGAGATATAAATCTTCCCCTTCGATTTTATACATCATATTATCCATTTCTTCAAAGCTCATAACCCCTGTGACAACAGAGCTTCGTATCATAAATGGGGGAATATAGTAAGTAAATCCCTTATCAATCATAAAATCTCTTGCATAGGAAAGAAGTGCCGAGTGGAGCCTTGCCACATCCCCTTTAAAATAATAAAAGCCGCTGCCCCCTACTCGCCTTGCGCTGTCAAGGTCAATGCCGTTAAGCTTCTCCATTATGTCAATATGGTAAGGAATCTCAAAACCGGGTACATGAGCCTCACCATACCGCGCTACTTCAACATTTTCGCTGTCATCTTTACCCAGTGGCACAGACTCATCCATTATATTGGGTATATTCATCATAACTTCCCTAACTTTTTCGGAAAGCTCATTTTCCAAGGCTTTTATGGCTTCAAGGCGCGGGCTGATATCGTTTACCTCCTGTTTTATCGCCTCTGCACCCTCTTTTTCCCCTTTAGCCATAAGATTGCCTATCATTTTACTTTTTGTATTGCGAAGATTGCGAAGAGAATCCGCCTCAGCTATAGCCTCGCGATATTTAATGTCAAGCTCTATTGCTTTATCTACCAAAGGCAGCTTGTCCTCTTGGAATTTTTTGCGAATATTTTCCCTAACTAATTCAGGCTCGTTTCTAATTAGTTTAATATCAATCAACTAAATCTTCTCCCTTCACTTTCGCTTCCGTATCTTTCTCTTCATCCTTCTTCACAACAAAATCCGGCTTGTTTTCTTTTAAAAGCTCCAAAAACTCATCGCCGGTTATATTTTCTTTCTCAAAAAGATGGTCTGCCAAAGTCTCCATAACAAGCCTGTTTTCAAGGAGTAAATTTTTGGCTTTGGCATAACATTCGTCAAGAATTTTCTTAACTTCTCTATCTCTTATGGCTTCCGTTTCAGGCGCGCAGGTAGCAACAGGCCGTCCGTCCAAATACCTGCTTTCAACACTTTCAAGCCCCATTACTCCAAAATGCTCACTCATGCCAAATTGGCTAACCATACTCCTAGCCATTGCCGTGGCACGCTCTATATCATTGAACGCGCCTGTTGTGGCGGTGTTAAACTCAATATCCTCCGCTGCCCTGCCACCAAGAGCCGAGACTATGCGGGATACTATCTCTTCCTTTGTAGTCAAATAAGTCTCTTCCTCAGGTACATACATAACATAACCTAAACTACCCATTGTCCTTGGTACGATGGTGATTTTTTGTACCGGTATGGTGTTTTTCTGCAATGCCATTGTAAGGGCGTGACCTATTTCATGGAAGGCTACAATTCGCTTCTCTTTCTTCGTAAGCACCCGGTCCTTTTTCTCTTTGCCTGCCATTACGACTTCAACAGCTTCCATAAGGTCTTCCTGTTTAACTTTTTTGCGGTTTTCCCTAACAGCTCTAAGTGCCCCTTCGTTTATCATATTGGCAAGATCCGCACCGGCTGCACCGCTTGTTGCCATTGCGATTCTCTTCAAATCTACATCATCATCTAACTGTACCTTCTTTGCGTGAACCTTCAATATGGCTTCCCTGCCTATTAAATCGGGCTTTTCGACTATTACTCTCCTGTCAAAACGCCCAGGACGAAGGAGTGCTTTATCCAGGGACTCCGGTCTGTTTGTAGCGGCAAGTACCACCAAGCCTTTTGAGGTATCAAAGCCATCCATCTCCGATAAAAGCTGGTTTAGGGTCTGCTCTCTCTCATCGTTTGTGCCGTACTGATTGTCCCGGCTTTTACCTACAGCGTCAATCTCATCTATAAATATTATGCAAGGGGCATTTGTATTGGCTTGCTTAAATAAATCTCTTACCCTCGAAGCACCAACCCCCACATACATTTCGACAAATTCCGATCCTGTCAGGGAGAAAAACGGCACTTTTGCCTCTCCTGCTACAGCTTTGGCGAGCAAAGTCTTCCCAGTCCCGGGTGGACCAACCAAAAGAGCCCCCCTGGGCTGTTTTGCCCCTATAGCAACATATTTTTCCGGATTATGAAGATAGTCTATTATCTCGCTTAAAGACTCCTTTGCCTCTTCCTGCCCCGCAACATCATTAAATGTAATGCCTGTCGCTTTTTCAAGATTATAAAGCTTGGCATTTGACTTGCCTACTCCCATAATTCCGCCGCCGCCCATACGCTTGGACATATTACGCATTATAAGGCTAAATATCAGGTAAAAGAAAGCAATAGGCAAAACCCAATTAGTTATAAAAGGCATTAGAAACCCTTGGTCAACAGCATGCCTTATAAATTCAATATCCTGTGCATACAAAAGCTCCACCATCTCAGGAAAATGGAGGGCTCCGGTGTAATATATTATTTCCCCTTCGCGATTGGGAGCCGGTCTTGGTCTTGGAATACCCGGTATAGGGAATAAAACATTACCGCTTTCCCCTTCCGCCTCATAGTCTGCTTCTTCTGTACCGATTATCTGTTCAACGGACTCCATATCCACATCTTCACGAAGAGATATTAAATACCTGTCGCTTTGAACTTCAACCCTCTGAACATATCCGCCGTGAATCAGGTCAAGAAAAGCATTAAAACTTATCTCAACCCTTGTACTGCCTCCTAAATTGCCTATAACCAGCTGTATGATAACAGTACAAATAAGCCCTATTACCATAAGATTGAATATATTAAAATTCCCATCTTTAGGACTTCCAGATTTATTGTTTTTATTATTTTTGTTTTCCACGCCACTCCTCCTTTGTGTATATTGCTAATTGTTTCAATTATAACAAGTATAGAGCCAAATATGTGGAAAATTCATAAAAAATTAACAAAAGCCATAATAGGTCTATTGGCTATAATTCTTGCCATCTGCATTTTTTCATATTTATCTGAAAGCCATCTCCGCTAAACTCCACACCCTCGTCTAAAAGCATATTTTTTTGATGCTGTTTATCACCAAATATATAGCTTGGTGCCAGCTTTCCGTTATGGGCTACGACTCTATGACAAGGCAGCTTCCTATCATGAGGTGATATTTTCATAGCATAGCCTACAGCCCTTGAATTTTGCGGTCTTCCAAGTGCTCGTGCAATTTGCCCATAGGAAGCAACTTTTCCCGCCGGTATGGCTTCAACCACATCGTAAATTTGTTCGTAAAAATCAGGGCTAATCAAATTGTATCGCTCCTGTCAATTCTGTATAAAGAGATCTCGTTCTTCCACTGTCTCTAAAGCTTATATAAATATTTTGAGGGGAGAGTTCAATCCGTATAGTCGGTGATGAGTCCGAGTCAACAAACAAACGCCCTCTGGTAAAATTGCCTTTTAAAGTCGTTCCGAGATTGAAACCATTTTGCCGCATTCCCGCCCCAATGTCTCTCATAGGGCTTTCTATAAGAGTGATTTCCCTTATTGCTGCAAAGTCAATTTCCACACCATACATACCGTCTATCCTTACACTATTGTAGCCTACGGTTATATTCGGCTCTCGCTCCCCAAAATAAAACAATATCCCTACACCAATTATTGTTGCCACAGATGTTACAATTAATATCCTCATGCCCCAAACAGATTTTCTTGTCCTTGGAAATACGCTATATATCCTAATTGATGAAAAACATGCATCCACCATAAGCAAAGCAAAGATTGCTACAAAGAAAATCCCGATTTCTAAATATATTGCAACACCCATAAGAACCAATTCAATTGACATTCTTATAAGCATATTTCCTGCTGCTCTTCCAAGCCATATTTTATCTATTCGATCTTTTGCCGCTTTGGGCAGCGCACTATAGCCCGAAATAAGCATAAGCCCTCTTCCACGCCGTAAAAACAAACCCATAATAAGAAGCGGAAAGGCACAAACACCCATCATAATTAAGACTGCCATAAAATATCCCTCCTAAATGTCAGATCCGGTAACCGCCTTTTCTTTTTGTGTCTTTTTGTTGTAAAGGAAATAACATACAAACCCCATAAACATCAAGCTTCCCGCCCCTGTAAATGCTGTACGGAAATTAAAGGCATCCGATACCACACCGCCCATTATTTGCCCTATAGTCATACCTATATCAAAGCCAATTAAATATGTGCCTGTAGCAACGGTACGGCGGCTTATATCAAGGCGTTTAAGGCAGTCTGTCTGTATTGCGGGGAAAGAGCCTCCAGCCCCTATTGCAAATAAAGCTGCCGCAAATAAAATTGGAACAAGGGAATAAGATGCTCCTATTATAATCATTGCCGCTGCGGCAAGTATATATCCGGGTAAAATTGCATAAGCAACGCCTTTCCTATCAGTCATCCTGCCTATCATCGGGCGGGTTATCAATACTACTATTGCATGAACAACAAAATACAATCCAATATTGCCAATCCCCCGCTCACTGCCAAATATGATCATGTATGAGCTTGCAAGTCCTGTTCCTATAGATAAAAGAGCGGCAAAAATAACATTCGGCATAAGTTCAACAGCTATAAGGTCATTAAAGCGCAATTTACCAAAACCCATCCCGCGACCGGGCGGAGGGTTGTACTTATATTTAAGGGCAAATAGTAACGTACTGGCAAGCATAATACCTGATCCGCTTAGTATAAAGCATACTTGATAAGAAAAACGCTCTAAAATAAAGATGCCTATATTAGGTCCTATAGCCATACCTATTATCATAGTTATACCGATAAAACCAATCCCTTCCCCTAATCGCTCTCTCGGTATATATTCAGCCCCCAGGGAAAAATTAATAGTACCGCTGACAGAAAAAATCAGCCCATGTAAAATACGAATTGGCAAAAGCCATGTAATATTAGGTGCTAAAGCGTATAAAACCGTCGAAAATCCGTTTAAAAACATAAAAGTCATAAGCATATGCTTTTTATTAAACCTGTCCCCAATAACACTGGCAAAAGGACGACCGATTAACGCCGCAAAAGAAAATATCCCGGCAACCAAACCGGCTAAGGATAAGGTAGCACCGAGACTAACGGCATACGGCGGAATAAGCGGCCCAATCATCCCAAAGGAAATAGCACTTATAGTACCCACTGTGAGGAGATATACAAATCCGGCACTCCATAGTTTTACAGGCTTTGTTGTGGTATCCAAAAAATCATCTCCTCTGGTTTTGGCAATCTTTTTTCTTTAAATTTATACTATTATGGCGTGTTTTGTAAAGTCTTTTATCAGTAAAAAAATATTATTTCTTTTTTGCCCGCCCTAAATATAAACGTGATGGGTCTACTTTCATCCTTAAAAGCTCAAGCTCAGATGAAGTCGGCTCCTCTGCTTTAACGGCGCGGGACGTATCAATATCCCATCCTGTGTTCTCCTTAATTTCAGCTTCTTCTGCTCCCGGAAATATTTCCGCAACATACAAAATTCCGGTCTCAGGATCCGGGCGCATTTTACATAAATCTGATATAACCACTACATTGCCCCCGCGGAACAGGCCATAATCGAAACGTGTCTCCCCTTCCCCGCCTCGCATCCCCGCGGGAGTTGTTAAATAGCTCACCCGCTCAGGAAAACGCCGCTTTTCATGCACCATCATGACAATGACTTTATCAGCCAAAGAAGCTATACTGTTTGCCCCGCCGCTTCCTGTAAAGCGCACATCAGGACCTTTGCCCGTATCAGATACGCCCGAAGCCCAGTATGAACCCATAGCAGTCGAATTTAAATTGCCATACATATCACATTCCGCCGCACCAAGGACACCAATAGTACAATATCCTCTGGAGGCTATTGTGCCAAAAGCATCCACCAAAGTGCTTAGAGTGCTTGCTTTATAGGCGGCGCGAGGGTCAGCAATTGACAATGGCAAATGCTCAATTTGAGGACCCACCGTTCCCGCTTCAAGTATGATAGTTATATTTTTTGCGTGGGTTTGCTGTGCCAAACAAGCCGCAAGGAGCGGCAAACCTGTACCTACAAAAGCAAAGGCACTATCCTCTATCTCGTGAGAGACGGCACTTGCAAGCATTTCCATATAAGTATATTCCTCAGCCTTAAGGCTGTATTTGTCAAGGTATTGTTGGTAGTTCATTGGCTCTTCCCTCCTTATCACGCCCCATAAATAACCTCACCATTTTTCCTAACATACTCCAAAAAGCCGCTTCTATCACTTGCTATATCGAGCATATGCGGCTCAATACCGGCTGGAGTATCATCGTCTATTCCACGTCTTAACCGTTGTAGTAAAACAGCTGTATCATACCAATCACCTTGATACCCATCAAAAACAACAGCAATATCTATATCACTAAATTCATGAAAATTTCCATTTACATAGGAGCCAAAAAGAATTATTGCTATAGGGCTAAGAGTTTCATAAACCACGTCGGCATATTTTTGGGCTATTTGCCTAGCTGTTGCTTTATCCAGCATAAAAACCCCTCCGTGTCCTCATAAATTTTTTGACATCTCTCAAAAGTAAGTGTTGTTGATATTTTATCCTTATACTCCGGATATCTTGCCTCAATTTGAATCGGATTTAATTGCTCCAATAAACCAAGTTACGTTTCTGACAAACTGCTCATAATGCCACCGTATTTAGCAAGGGCTTTTAAATCATGAATCTTTGGCGGTATTTCATCTTTTTTATCTGCAATCACTGCTTTTAGTGCTTTTTCAGCAACAAGGTGACAAATAAATCCCATCTACAAAAACCGCCCCGCATCAAGCATGGCTTTAGCAGTTATTAAATCGTCGTCACAAAGCTCTAACCAATAGTCAGTTTTGCCATTCATTCTGATTGTACCTCCTGCTTTTTGTTAACATTATAAATCTCACAACAAATTCCCCATTATCCACTCTGCAATACCATCTTCCTCATTGCTTAAACAAGTAAAATCGGCAGCATTCTTAACCCTATCCAGCGCGTTATCCATTGCCACACCTACCCCAACGTAGGACAGCATATCTGCATCATTTAAATCATCACCAAAAGCAAGTATTTCTGAACCGTCAATCCCCCATATGTTCGCAAGATGTGCCACCGCCCTTGCTTTAGTCGCATCTTTATGCATTACAAACGCCAAACCATCACGAGATACGGTCAGCCAACAATCAGCGGGGCAGTGTTTTTCTATAAACAATCTGTCCTCCTCCGAATTTAAGACTGAAAATATCTTTTCAGCATCCTTATCGTGCTTTGAAAAATCAACTGCCTCAAAATTTGTAAGGTGCGACCACAAGCCTTCTAAAATGAAATTGGTATAGTGCATACTGCCTATTTGTGATGAGATTTTAAGCCCTCGCTTATCACAAGCCATAAGCAACGGTCTGGCAATTTGACAAGGAATCAAGCTGCTATATACAATTTCCCCACCAACCCTTGCAATAGCACCGTTCATATTAATTCTTCCATCAAAAATGCCGCTGTTTAAAAAATCTACATCTATTAAATCCTGTAAATCCCTAAAACTTCCGGAACGACCTGTTGCATACACAATCTTTATATCCAGTTCTTTGCACCTTCCAAGTACAGATTTTGTACGCTCTGATATTGTCTTATCATCTCTAAGCAGCGTGCCGTCCAAATCAACAACGATCATTTTAATTGGATCTTTCATAATCCATCTCCAATCTATTTAGCAAACCTGTCCAAATTAGGGTTATAATGGTAATTATGGTCAGCGCGAAGGCTAAACAGCTTATCATATCCTACATTTTTCTCCAAATAATCCCAATCATCCACGCTATTTACATGGTCTAGCCAAAAAGCCTTAACATCCTCCAGGCTCCCTTTATTAACCGCCTCTGTATACTTGCGAAACCATGAGTAATCGTAATCATAATAATTAGGCACAGCCGTTGGATAACCGCCGTAAGGCTGCATAACAATGGCATCCACAAAATGTGCGGCGATTTGGTTATGCTCCGGCGCCATCCTAAGTTCATCCGCAGGGCAAATACGCTCACATTCTACAATCAGAGTTTTGCCGCATAGCCCTTGATCAAAATCCGGTCCTATAAGCCCTTCAATACGGACTGTACCATCAATCGCTGCCCTTTGTGCCCGTATAACCGACACTTCAGGCTTTAAAGGCGGCACAAGGAGGACTTTCACCCCTTCTTCACCTGTATATTTGGCGGATTTGCGTCCTGTTCTATAAAAATTAGTCTTATTTCCCGTAGAGTCTTCTCCTGATCTAAAATAGCTCGGTCTAAGCCCAAAACCATCAAAAGGGTCATCTATAATGTGGTATTTTGCGGGAGGTATGCCAAAGTGCTTAGGTGTGCCGTCCTCATTTGCCTGCCTAAGCCCTGCTTTGCCAAAGGTGTCATATTCTATTAAGTCACTTCCCAAATCCCCCATACAAGGCATAAAAGGCAGTCCAAGCCTACCTGCTAAAGTGCGCTGAGCAAAAGACCAGTTGGAATAATCCTCCACAAGCTCAATAACCCCTTCTTCGATACATTTACGGATGGCATAAGCAACAGGCATACCACCCTCAAGCCCTAAATAAGTACTCTCCAGCCATTTGATTAAGCCTGCTCCCGCAAGCATTTCCTCAACAAGAGTGCCGCCGTTCATCGTTACAAATAAATCACCAATATCCTGGCGTACTATTTCCCTGGCAATAGTCATGGGGCGGCGCAGTATGGTAAAACCTCCAAAAGCTATATGGCATCCGGGCTTTATAAACCTTTCAACTGCTTCCTTGGCACTCATAATTTTATCATTCATTACACATCCCCCTTTTGCAGCACATTAATCACCTCTGTAAGCTTTTCATTCAAATCTATCAGGCAATCTATACTTAGCTTGATTTCCTTTTCCATATACTGGCTCATGGCTTCGTTTTTGCCAATTTCCTGCTTAAGCTTATTAAATTCATCCTGTTTATTCAAAAATTCAGCACACAAGCCTTGCAGCGGTGCCATACTTGTGCCTACTGTATTTAAAAGCCACACAAAACCCATCATATCGTTTTGATTTTTCACCCAATATGCCTCCTTCTATCTTTAAAAGATTTCACAAAAACACCTATTCCCACAGTTAACCCACTTGCGAAAACCCCAATAAACAATGGGTCAAAGACTGCTGATATATTTAACATATGCCCAACTATCATTGCCCCAAGCCCTGCAATACTTGAAGCAATAATATAGTGCGAGCTTACTCTAGTTTTGAGCGTAAGCGCGGCACACATAGGGATAAACAACACTGCCCCTCTAAGTGCCATTGACATAAAGCCCCAAGCCAATATAACCGAGTCCAAATTGGCAACCGTAATCACAAGGGCTATACTTAGCGGCAAAATGAGCAATAGCCGCATAATCCACAATTTCCGCTTATCCGATGGGCTTTTATTGATAAATTTAAGGTAAATATTATTTGTCAAAATACTTGCAACCCCTAAAGCAAGCCCGGCACCTGTTCCCACTACAGCTATAAGCAGCGTTGCCAATGCAACCCCTGCAGCCAGAGGGTGAAAATTTTCAATTATAAACACAGGAAAAGCCAGTGCCGGATTGAGGTATGGATGAACAGCACGCATATATTGACCGATTAATATGCCCCCTGCGCCAATAGGCGGTATTAACACCCCGCTAAACAACGCACCTTTTACAGCAGCTTTATCAGTCTTTGTGGCAAGTACTGCCTGCATATAAGTCTGTGTGGATAAAACCCCAAGTACCAATGAAAAGCCCGCACCGGCGTCAATTCCTACACCGCGGGCAAATAGATTAAAAAACACACCGGAAGGAAGAGCGTTATATAAAACCCCAAAGCCCCCTGATAGATTAAGTGCCAAAAACCCGCCAGCAATTGCAGTAAAATAAAGAAGGAGAAGCTTTACAATACCCAATATCCCTGTACCTAAAATGCCGCCAAAAGCAACATAACATACCATAAGCCCTATTCCGATAAATGCGCTTAACGCCGGATTTATCGGCGCAGATGACAGTACAAGGGCATTGAAAGAAAGCAATTGTGATATAATATTTAAAAGCATACCAAGAGTACCTGAAACCGCTGTGATTACACCAGCCGTAGCCCCATACTCTTTACTTATTATTTGCTGTATAGTATCGCAGCCTGAGGCACGAAAGGGTTTTACAAATAAAAGCCCTAAAACAAGGCAGGCAATGCCTCCCCCTAAAGTAAACCACCAAGCGGATAAGCCGAAGTTAAAAGCAAGCTGCGCTGTGCCTACAGTTGAGGAACCCCCAACCAAGGTACCGGTTATAGTACCTACAACAAGGACGGTCCCTGCTTTTTTCCCGCCTCCGGAAAAATCCGCCGAGCCTTTTATCCATTTCCCTGAAAATATGCCGACAATTATAAAAACACCAAGTGTTAAAGCAGCACCTATGATATGAGGTAATATTAGTCCCATTGATATACTCTTTTCTATATATTTTTCTACGTTTAGGGCTGCAGCAAATTTACAATATTAGTATTATTTACAGTAGACTGTCTCATAGGCACCTTAAACTGAAAAGATATAGGCAAAACTTCTCCAACCCTATAAATCCTAGAAGGAAACCCATCCTTTATCAATTCCCTAATATTGTCACCGTCAACCCACTCAAAGCTTCCGAGTAAAGAAATTCTTACCTGTGAGCCGCTTTGCTCCTCCACAACTCCCAATGGGATTTGAGCAACCATCGGTCTGCCTTTGCTGTTATCCGGGGCAAATACATACACCTCTTTGCCTATGGGAAACTGAACATCGCCTACATCTACAACTATTTTAAACCCTTCATACCTGCGTTTTGCGAGAATCCCTCTGACTCTAATAATCTTAACCGCAGTTACAATAAAGGATATAATAAGAAAAAGCATTATTAACGGTATTAAATCAAATAAGTAGCCCATTAAGCCCTCCTAAAAGGTTTTTAGATATCATTGCTTGTTTCCGCATCTTCAGGTATATATAAATGTACAATTTTTATGTATCTGGTGCCGGAGTTCATAACAGCCCTATGGACTTGAGAAAGGGGCAGTTCCTCCCCGACTTTAAGCACCCACTCTTTGCGCGCACCTGCACCATGTGTGGAAACAAATAGCTCCCCTGTAATCGTGTTCTCGTCAAGCCTTTTCCATTCACCATTAAGCGCGATCTTCGCCTGTCTGCCCTGTTGTGATAAAACATTGCCTATATACACATTTGCGGACAGCGTTGGTGCGCCTACACGTGATAAAGCATAGGTCCATACCCTCCTGCTGGTCAGCCCGCTCATAAAACGACCATCACTTTCTATCACCATAATTACACCTTCGTGTTTGAGAGGCTTTTGCTCCCCTATAACATTTTTCTTCACATATAAGAACAGAAATGCAATAATCACTAATGGAGCCAATGGCGTGAGAAACCCTGTCAAATCAAACATTTACTTACCTCCCTTTTATGTAGAAATTATACCATAGGTTTGTTGGCATTTCTACAAAAACAATTGTGGCTGCCAAAATCCTTCCCCTTTCCTTTCATATATGGTATTATCTACACAAGTGAACTACCTCGCTCACTGCTTCGCGAGAATAAACTTTACATAGGAGGTTATCTCATGCTTTTTTCAAAAATACCTCGTATTAGACTTTTGGATAAGGAAACCCCGTTAACTTTAACCAAGAATTTAGGTGATTATTTAGGCGGGCAGGAGCTTTATTTTAAAAGAGATGATGTAATGGAACTTGGCATGGGAGGCAATAAGCTTAGATGCCTTGAGTTTTGGCTGGGTGAGGCTGTTTCGCAAAAAGCCTCCACGGTTATCGTTGCCGGGCTGCCCGTATCAAATCAATGCCGCCTGACTGCAGCTGCCTGTGCTAAACTTGGAATAAAATGTGTTATTATACATAATGGTGAAAAAACCGAGGTTGAGGCTAACCGCGTCGGAAATCCTTTGTTAAATCATATTTTAAGTGTCGAAACCATTTATTGCGGCAATGTTGATGAATACGAAAGGGCGCGCTTTGCAAAAGATTACGCGGATAACTTAACTAAACAAGGAGAGATTCCTTATATAATCGGTGATCCGGTAATAGGTGCTTTAGGTTATGTAGCCGCCGCCTTGGAACTTGTAAGTCAGGCAGAGCGGGAAAATATTGATTTATATGACATAGTTATAAGCGCTTCAGGGGGTCCCACTTCTGTAGGTTTATTATACGGTCTTGCTTTATTCGGCAAATCCTTCAGGGTTCATTTAATCAGCGCAGAGTATAAGAGGGATATCTTCGATAATATTATGACTAATATTTATGAGGGGCTTTGTAAAACTCTTGATTTAACTCCTCCTGCAAATCCTAAGGATATCTCTGTTTTCTACGATAATTATCTTGGAGAAGGCTATGCAAAACCAACAAAAGAAGCAATACAAGCCTCCGCCTTACTTGCACAAAAAGAAGGCTTTTTCGCTGAGGTAACCTACAACGCAAAAGCCCTTGACGGTATGTTCGACCTTATTAAAAGCGGAAATATATGCAAAAAACGAGGAGCTTGCTTTTACCTCACTGGAGGTACCCCTGCTTTATTTGCTCAAGGCAAATACTTCAATGCTTAGAGAGCGTGGACACAGTTTCTTACACGTAGCTTTTCGGCTGATTACTCTGCCACTTTTCGTCAATGGCTCCTTGCTTACTACTTCCAGTATGCGTCGTCGCCATTTCCTCAGTTGGCAGAAAATCAGGCTCGAAACACTACATGCAATAACTGTGTCCACACCCTCTAGTACTTAACCCCATTCATTACAGCAAGCTTATCGATAGCTTTTTCCAAGGCATTTATCGTAGTCTTGGTGATTTTTGTGCCCTTCTCCTGCCAAAAATTTTTCTTAAGCATTATTTTTTTCTTTGAGTCACGTTTAAGCTCCACCCTGCCTAAAAACTCCGTACCGTATATTACAGGTAAAACATAGTAGCCGTACTCACGCTTAGCCTCAGGGGTATATATTTCCCAGCGGTATTTAAAGCCCCATATTGCCTCTACCAGCTTTCTATCCCATATAAAATTATCTAAAGGGGCTAAAAGTTCGCATCTTGGCTTTAAGTCACCATTGCCGGACACATATTCAAGCATAGGTATATCCTCGGCAAGTAAATAAAAAGGGTCTTTAATATTTTCTATATATACTTCTTTTATTTCCCTGCCGTTTATAAGCTCATTAAAAGCAAGCCTCCTATTAGCAGCATTTAATCCGCTTATACCTAAAAACGCATCCGACGGCCGATTCCATAAAAGCCCGAGAGCGCCTATACGCCTTTTTATCCGCCATTTAAAATGCTCTGTGTCCGAGACATTAGGCTCCTCCATAAAATAGTATTTTTCAGGGATAATTTTTTCAGCAAAATCGTAATATTTAATAGTATTAGATTTATTGCTTATTACAAGTTTGCCGCTTAAATAGAGAGCTTCAAGGGCAGCTCTGTGGGCACTGGTCTTACCCCAATACCAGTCCAGTTTAGTATCAGACGGGATATCTCTCGACGAAAGTACCCCTTTTTCTCGTATAAGACTTGTAATATACTCCGAAAACTCCTCAATACCCTCTTTATTTGAGGTATTATTAAAAAACCGCTGCCTTGTCCTATCAAAATACTTCCACTCAGAGGTGAGCAAGATAGACATTTGCTTATCATGATAATCAAAAACCAACCTATCCTTATACAGCAGTTCATAAAGCATATCCTTATTAAACCCCTTCACCCTTGAGTTTAAGAGTATTTCAGGACTTTTGCCGCAAACATCTACCGGGTCATACTGAAGAACGGATACCTGGCGTATATAGTCAAACACCCCTTCTTTTCCGGCAAATTTGTAATCCTCAATAAGACCGTTTTTATAGAGCATAAATTTTTTGGCTGTATCTTTGGATAAATTAAGCTTCATTTTAAATCCCCTAAGCTTTTTATTTTACGGAAATTGTTATACTGCCCGCCTCTGCTTTTATCACCAAAACCGCATATAGATATATAAGGGCAGTAATCACAGCCTGTCTGCATTCCTCTCTTATATGGTCTCACTTCAATATTGCCGGATATTATTTTCTTGCCTATTTCTCCTGTTTTTTTCTGGGCAAAATGGATTAATTCCTCGAAGCCCTCTTTAGAAACAAGAGTATCCGAGCGGCTTATATACTCCCCTTCTTTATTCAAATTGACGGAAATCACCTGTGAGCTTTTGGTAATATTTTTATCAACGCCTTCTATAACCTCTTTGTCGTTAATAAGCAGCCCTGTCATTTTAAACTTACTAAATACATCATTGTATATATCAGTATCTGTAGTATTTTCACTATACTTAACCACCGGGTCATCAAATTTGAAATAAAACAGCCCGCCAGGATTTGGTTTTACAGGTATATCAAGAATTTTATCCCCTTCCTGTGCCAAAGCACCCATATATGTAAGAAGCTGTAACTGCCGCCCATAATAAATATCCGTAGGATCAAACTTTTTAGAGCCGGATTTATAATCTATTATTTTTACGTAAGTTTTGCCATTTTTCTCCATCAAATCGACTCTGTCAATTCGCCCTGTCAGTATAAATCTATAAAAATTATTAATATCTACAGTTATCCCAGTACCGGAGTTAAAATCAATTTCCGCTCCATAAGGCTTAAAGTCACCGGATTTTAAATGAGTACCTAAAGCCCAAATAGATCTCTTTGAAATTTTTTTAACCTGCTCAAGTATATATCCCGATTTAGCGTCATATGAAAATATATCGGATTTACTATTATCGTCAAAATTTACAAATAATTCCTCTACAACTTTGTCTATATTGCTGTAATTCAAATTTTCCCAATCTACATTGTTCTCCCTTAAATAAGCGTCAAAAGATTCCAGCGTATCATGAAAAACATTGCCTAAATCAACATTTCTAACTTTATAATCCGCTCTTTCTTTTACCCTTAAATTGTACCTTAGGAAATAGGAAAAAGGACATTCAACATATCTTTCAAGCCTCGAAACGCTAGTTACTATATCTTTTTTGTACAAAGAGCTTAAAACTTCATATGAGAGGAGGTTTATACTCGTCGTCCCCTTTAAAGACTTTCTCATTTGACTGCCATAGATACTACTTTCCAAATACCAATTAGTTAACGCCATGTCAAGTTCCGGCAAAATATCTTCGCCTAATTTTTCAAGCATGGACTTAGGTACAGTAATGTAGTCAATTATATTATCCTCTACACTTTCCTCATCAAATGTAAAAAGCTTCCTTATTTTCCAAAGTATGGAAGATGGCGTATTTTGTTTGCCTCCAAAATCTCTCTCAGGATAGTATAAAAACAAACAATCGCTGGCTTTAGTCAATACCCCAAATATTCTGTGGCTGTTAATATATATTTGTTTATCTGAGCTTACTCCAAGCTCTATGCCGGATTTTTCTAAAAATACTTTGTCATTATCATCTAAAAGACCTTCATTTTCAGGCTTTTTAGGAACCATATCAGAAGTCATGCCTATTATAAATAAAGCCTTTATATCACTTAATCTGCTTCTGTAAATATCCCCCACTATAACTTGATCTTGAGAAGGAGGTATAATTCCCATATCACAGGAAGAAAGCCCCATAAACAGTATTTCCGCAAATTCAGTAAAAGTCATTTGGGTATCATACATATTTTCATCGACCGGGTCAAAAATTTCCGCTATTTTTTCAAGAACAGACATATGAACATTCCAAATGCCTGCGTGAATGCGGTATAAATACATATCCCCGTCCTTTGCCGAGTCCATAGCAAGTTTTGTTAGCTTGTCCGGAATTTTAAGTCCGAGTAAAAATTTATAAATAGCTGTACAAATATCCAATGGTCTAACTTTGCTTTTGGGGGTGTATTTGCCGCTAAATTCGCTTATTGTACTATAAACTGCCTCTTTAACAGCATGTATTGAGTCCTTGTCGTAAGGACTGTTTTGGGAAAAGCCATATTTCCATTCGTCATACTTCCATTTGCCGCCTCTAATCCCATACTCTATTACATAATTTTCCAATATATCAATTTCATCCTCTGAAAATTCCAGTAAATTAGTTTTCAGCAGTCTAAAAACGCTTTCGTGAGACCAATTTTTCATAGTAATTTCAAATAAAGCGCGTATAAATTCAGTTAAAGGATGAAATAAAATACCTATACGCAAATCAATAAAATATGGTATATTATAGCGTTCAAATGTATTTTGAAGTATGGGGGTATAGCCTTCCATATCTCCCGGCAAAACAGCTATTTCGGAGAATTTAAACCCTTTATCCCGTACAAGACGTATAATATTATCCGCTACAGCCTTTGTCTCTAAATATTTGTTCGGAAATGAATTTATCAAAACCCTCTCGTTTTTATTAGAAAACGCTTCGGGATTTACATCCATATAATTATCAAGAATCCATTTAAGTTCAGGGGAGTTTTTGAAGCGGTGGGAACCTTCAAGAAATACAGCCGCAATCACCTCTACCCTTTGCTCTTTAGCAATAGCAGCCAGCTTATTTACAAGAAATTTAGACTCAAAATAAATATCTTCATAGGATATATTGGCATAGTTCATAACATCACTGTCTATATTTACGCATATATTAACTTGTGCTGCCAATTGCAGTAAATTTCCTATGACACGATATTCCTGAGGAGTGAACCCTGTAAAATTATCTATCCAAATTACGGCATTATGAAAAAGCTTGCTTTTATAAATATGGTCATTTAAAGTATCAAGAGTTGTATCGCTTGATATATACCCTTTCCCAACAAAATCTTTATAAGCATTAAAAACAAGCCCTATATCCTCAAATTTATTGGCTTGGTTGATACTTACCATTCCTGAAACTTCTAAGCTTTCCCCTGTTTTTTCATATTGATACAATTCTTTAATTGTATGAGATATATTTTTTACGAACCCCGGGCTGATAGGAGTTTTGTTGTAATATTTTAGCTTTGGCAGAGTATCATACAACACTTTTCTTATTACCATGCTTTTTCCTACAGAGTCTAAAATGCCACCCTGTTTTGCCCCCGTTTCGCTAAGGACATGATAACTTAAACGCTCAAAGCTTAAAACTTGAGCTTTTATCACAGATTTAGCTGCGAATTTCGCAACAAGATTTTTTTCCGCCTCTAATGTATATTGTTCAGGCACAATGTAATAAAGAGGTGATTTGCCCAAATTTGCCAAGTTTATAATATCTTCTGTACAATATGTAGTTTTGCCGGAACCAGCCGTACCAAATATAAATCTAAGAGCCATTGTATATCCTTCTCTTTTTGCTTTTTATCAAGGTTCTAAAAACCTGCATTGTCTAATAAGATGTAACATACGTAAATAAACTCTTTAAGGAGGACCAAAAATGAGGGGAACCAGAATAATGGCCTTGCATTTAGGCGAAATAATTAAAACCCTGCTTTTCGTCATTGCAGGTATCGCCATTGTGATACTTTTAATTAATTTATTCGCTTCCAGAGGAAGTGGAAATTACGAGCAAGAAAGCACCGCCAGAGCATCTTTCACACCGGGCGCATATAATGTTAGTTTACAGCTTAGCACAGGCACCGTAGAGATTGAGGTAGTTGTGAGCGAAGATAGGATAGTAAACGTAGGTTTCATAGACCTGCCTGAGGATCAGCAAGTTTTTTATCCGCTATTTAAGCCCACAATGGAAATATTACAAGCAAGTATATTAGAAAACCAAAACTTAGCAGTTACAGTACCGGAAGATAGGCTAATAACAGGTCAAGTACTTTTATCGGCAATTGATAAAGCACTTACCCAAGCAACTGCTGAGGCTGAATAAGTATAGCTGTTCAACTTAAAAAACCACTTTAAAGGCGTTCATAAATTTAAAAACACTGCACCCTATGGCGTGTATTTTCAAATTGATTCACTATACATAATTAGACTACAACCACTGTTTTGACTCGACTTTCTCTCCGGCATCTGTTAAATTTACCTGTAAAAACACTTCACTATGTTCATATAATAAACCATGCCCACCGATTATGTCAACCGGTGGGCATACTTAGTTATGATATCCTATTCAATTACCGGCGGTCTATCGTCATCCTCAATTATTGGAGGCAATGGGTTAAAATCCGGCGGTCTGTACTGGCGCGGTTCCTGGTTTCGTGCCGGAGATTCCGGTGATAATGGCGGTACTTCAGGTAATACATCAGGAGCAGTGGGCGTACCGCCGCTTATTATATAAGGAGAATCTAAAACAGCGTCAGTTCCCTCGTCAGGATTAACCTCATAGGATTCTTCCGGCAAAGGCTTCCCTTCGTACCCCGGACCAACACGAACTATAGCCCCTCTAGCTCTGTATCTGCTTGTATTCACTCTTTCCCTGTACAGCTCCATGTCTCCGTCAAAAACTATTTTTATAAGCTCAGCAACTACACCGCCTCGTGCGGGACTTACAACACGCCTCTCACCCGGCTCCATTGTACTATCCTCAATTATAGTATCTTCCGGTGCCGGTATACGCTCTATAACTCTGCTGAAAAGTTCAAGCCTGCGACCGGGCGCACGGCTTTCATGCCCAAAAATATGTACATAAGCTCTATTTTCATAAATATATGCTTCTATCAGTATAGGGTAATCCGTGTCATTTTCAAATCTTAGGTCAATAATATCCCCTGCTAAGGTAGCATCCCATCCGTAATCGGCGTAGCCTACCCTCATAGAGTGATTAAGCCTCTCAACAATCCTTAGCTCAGCAAATACAACAGCTATGTACAAATTCGTAGAGATTTGGCAAATTCCGCCTCCCATACCAGGTACAAGCTCACCATTTACTATTACGGGAGCAAGGCGATAACCATTTTCATAAGTCATTGCGCCAAAAGCCCTGTTAGTGGAAAACACTTCGCCGGGAAGTACTATGTAATTATTGATTTTAGATGAAGCATTGTATAAATTTTGATTACGCCCTGGATCATTGCCTGTTATAATAGTGTAAAATGTCCCTAATTTATCAGTGGATCTTTCAAATATCACTTCCGTAAGCTCAGGTACACTCTCCAAAACTTCTATAACAATATCAGTACTCCGGCGAGCCCTAACAGCATTTACCAAATCATCCACAAGCCTATGCTGATTAACTTCAAAGCCCACAATTTCAGGCGTAATTATAAATTCACCGTTTTCACGAAACATTGAGGCATCTCTGGATTCTCTGTTAAGTTCATTCACTAACCTTGCCATAATATCAGAAACTGCGTCCGAATCGAAATAAAAAGCGGATTCAAGCTCAACTATTCCTGAGCTCTCTCTACCACGACCTATGGAATAAGCAAAATCTATAGCCGCTTGAAAATCATGGCTAGCATTAAAATCAGCCAATGTATATGTAAATATGTAGTCATTATGTACTAGGTTAATCTCTTCAGTAAGCTCCACATCCCTTATCTCGCGATTAAGCAGTTGAAGTGCTTCGTCCTGAGTAAGCCCTGTAACCCTAATACCATCAATATATACATTATCCGCTATAGTATATGTTTCAACAACTTCCATAACAGGTGGCGGCGGCGGATTCATCATATCGACAATCATTGCAGGTGCACCTAAAGCCGCGGCAACGGTAATGCCGACTGCTGACATCAAAACAACAAGCCCTAAAAACATAGCTGTTTTCCAGCTTTTTTTAGTCTTTTTTATTTTTTTGTTCTTATTTTTTTGCGGCTGTGGCATCAAAGCACCTCCCAATTATTTCCTTTTATGTTCACAGTATAGCACAAAACTATAATTTATACCACTTTTTCAAAAAATATATTCGAATTCTTAATATAATCATTTCTTAATCCGGCATCCTCAAACAAATCAAAGGCAATAGCCACTTTTGAATACAAATTTTCAATAGAAGTATCATAGGCTATATTTATGATATCGTCATTTTTTAAACTTTCCGTAGATGCGTATTTGTCCGAGCCTGAGCTTATTTCGGAAATATAAAGGGGTATATCATATTTTTTAAGCTTCTCCACCAGCCGGTTTATGGAATTATGTGAATCAAATTCAGGGGCACAAAAAGTTCCCGAATGATAAACACCGTAAACAACCGCTGATAATGCCTCATTTATATTAAACAAATCAAACCTAAGCCCTACATAAGGATAAATTATCATCACGGTTTTTGTAAGCTCGATACCTTTTGCAGATTTAGGGTCAACGACAGTGTTTATGTCGTCAATTGTCGGATTTTTCTCATCATTATTATGAACGAATTTACCTTCCATAAGTTTCCCAAAATTTACATTCTTAAAACTTTCGTAAGAATCTATTATTTGATTCATTTGCTTAATGCGTGAGCCAAGATGAATTTCAAAAACCCCTTCATGGTCTTTATATATTACGAAAACTCCTTGGATTTTGACACAGTTAATAAAATCAAGTGCCGCGGCAAAATTATCAACACCATTAGCTAAGGGATGGTTCAGCGGGTGATTGCTTGATACCATTATAAAAGGTATCCCTTTGTGAGAAAATAACATGCTCAATATATTCGCCGTATAAGCAAGGGTATCCGTACCATGACTTATAATTACGCCTATATATTTAGAGTAATCGATTTCATAAAGGGCTTTTAAGAGCTTATTTAAAAGCTCAAAGGTCATATTCTCGCTTAAGGTAAATATAGGTCTTATCTTTTCAAATTCAATATTATAGTATAAGGATTTCTCCTTAACAATTTCATAATCATAAATGGTCTTACCTGAATCGTAATTTTCAAGGGTACGTACACTATTTACAGAGCTTGTGGCGAATGTGCCTCCGGTTTCTACTACTAATATCTTTTTTTTCATATTGCGAACCCCCTGTCATTCATCATGAGTAAGTGTGTGCCGTCTTTTAATCAGCCCAAAACAAAGTTCAACTATACCTTTTTGTATCATCACAAAAGGCATCTGTATGTATAGTGAAATGAGGCAAAGTGAAACTCATTGTTGTTTAACCTTTCTCTGCGCCGCGCACAGCAGTTTCCCCGATTTTCTGGCGGTTTTTATCGTATATGTCCAAATTTCCATACTCTCTTCTTTTAAAATAACAGAACCTGCACCTGATACAATTATATCAAGTACAGGTTCCTAAATACAAACACTAAGCACTAACAAATCCGGCTTTCACTAATATTTCAAAAGCTTTATCCTTATTAGCCTCGGATACAAGGACTATCGGACCTGTACAGCCCATGCCGCTTTCGGCATAAATTGCCGCTTTCCAAAGACTTGCAACCGCATCATCAAGCTCCATAATTTCGATACCTGCGATTTCAGCCGTAACGACTTCTTTAGGGGGAGCTTTAACTTCTTCTGCGTCAGACGGCGCAGATTTAGCATTTGCCGCTTTAATTTTGGCAAGAACATCTCCAAGTCCGGCTTTTTCAGCTTTTTTAAACTCATCAGTAAGAACCTTATGATAACCGCCATTTACAAGGTCAGCGGCAAATTTGATAGCACCGGCAACAACAGGGGCACCGGAGGCACGAGACGCTATCATAACTATTTTATCATAACCTTTGCCAACACCTGGGCCATAGCCGTATCCAACACTTTCATAGCTGCCGCCGGTTGTAAAGGAAGATAACATTTTAATAATCAAATTCCCTGTGAGTGAGTCGCAAACCACAACATCCGCCGCACCTGTAAGGATATCGTTGCCGCGGAATATACAACCGCCGTCGGAACGTTTAGACTCAGCAAAGTTTATATCGTAGCCGTTTTCTTTAAGGGTTTTTAAATTGTTAAAAGTTTGCTGAGCACCATCAATGTTAATAATGCCAACGGTAGGGTTTTTAATGCCGCAAGCTTTAGCTGTAATGATGCCATATAAAGTGTTTTTCACCATAGCCTCTACTCTGTCTGTTGAAGATGTGCCGGTTGTTGTTGCTATAAATATCTCCTTACCTGTGCCTGGAGTATTTACCCTGCCTACAGTAGATACCCCAATTGGGAAAGGATAATGCATTGTAACAGCCGCATCAACTTCCCCTGAAGCAAGCAGCGCATCCATTTTTTTATGACATTCCTCTTCACTTGCAACTTTATGAGCAGTTAAGCCGGGAGCGTCCATAGTACCTATAAAATTAACATCAATAGGGCTTTTAGCGGCAATAAGTGCTGCATCCAAAAGCTCTTTCTCTCCATGCTCTGAGCCGAGACCTGTCAGGGCTATTTTAGGCAATTTACCCATTTGACCGGTCATAAGCCCATCGGCTACTTCATTAAATATTTTTGCGATTGTTTTTTCCACATTGTTAGACATTTTCTCACCCCTATTCAGACATCAGACTCGAGGCAAATTCTTTCATAGCCTTAGCAATAAGTTGTTTAACTTCTTCTTCGGAAACACCGCTGCCTTTGGCACCCTCGCCTTTGTTAGTCTCCATAATAAAGGAAACGCCGTCAAAAAGATTAGTCATACGACCAAGGAAAAGGCTGCCTTTGCCTACTATCATAGCATTTTTAATCTTGCCTGACATAATATCTTCTCTCGCAAAACCAACAAAAGGAACCCCTGAAGGGATATGCCCTTGTGTAGGTGCCCAGCCGTTCATACCGTGCTTAACAGGGAAAGCTGCAAGGTCTGATTTTTCAATATCCCCTTGTTTAACAGCTAAAGCTGCAATCATTTTATAGTTTTGCAGCGGAACATCGCCGATACCTGGAATATCAGGGTTATGCATTTCAGCGGAGTATTTATCAATATCAGTTAATTTAAGCCCTGCATTTGAAAGCGGGTCAGCCACAAGTGAGGAAATAACCGCTTGAGGCGCAGAACCTGTGCCTACCATATGACGCCCAACAATCTCAAGGTTAATAATTGGACTTTTGCCGTCGTCCTCGGAAATGAGAACAGCGAAGCCGCCAAGTACGTCCTCAATAAGAGGGGTATCTCTTTTAACAGCATCTTTACCGTTCATACCAAGCTTAGCGGTAGAGCCGCCGGCCGCAACAACAACGTTTTTAAATGTACCCGCCGCCACTAAAGACGCCGCTATAGTAATCGCGTGAACGGGAGCCGCACAGAAACCGCGAACGTCAGAGCCGGTTGCTTTCATAAAGCCAGTCATTTCAGCCGCTGCTTTAGCAAAGTTGCCGCCGCCTCTTTGGTTCATATCGCCGCAAGCTTCCTCTGAGCAGTCGATAACATAATCTACTTCATTTTTATTTATGCCGGATGTTTTAACCAAATGAAGCATAGATAAAACACAAGTAGCTTTTGAAACAAGATTTTCATGAATAACATGCGCTGAAAGATTAACATCAATATCATGGGCTTTTTTAACATAGCCAATAAGCTCATTGTCTTGATACAGGGCTTCCGCATGTTCTTCGTTTACGAATTTCTCAATCTCTGACTTATCTACGCCTTCTTTAACGCGGGCAACCATCTCCGCGTCCATAAGCGGGTGCTTTTCAAAAGCCGGCTTTACTTTATTCACAAAATTTTTCTCAAGTTTAACAAGGTCAAAGACATCCATTGCCTGCATAAGCAAGTAAAACTCATCCTGAGGCATAATTTCGCCTAATTTGCCGAATCTATCCGCACCGGCAACAGGCTTGTTATACCAAGGAAGCTCTACTCCTGCAAGGTCTTCCGGTGTTTTATTGCCAATATAAACTTGGTTTGGTAAATAATTAACTACATCCTCAAATTTCCTCAAATGTTTGGGTAATTGCTTTAAATAATCACTCTCAGGGTTTACAATCATTTCCGTTGTTTGTGTGGTGCCGTTATGCAATAGCATATCAGGGGCATTAACAAGGGTGTACGCACTACCTTTAACTACACAGTTCATAAGTCCGATTACCTCCGTAAAAAATTTTATGTTAAGCCTATATAGCCAAGCCACTCTAAAACCGTCCAGTAAAACTTGCCTTTGGGCAAACGTCGTCGCCACCTCTTTGCCCTGCAGAAAAAATTCTGGTTTTACCGGGACTCTTTTAAAGTAGCTTGACTATAGCTTTTATCCTATTTAATCGACCTAAAATCTTAAAATGGTGGTACGGACAAATGCCGCACCACCATTTCAAAAGTGTTTGGCTCAATTTAGAACTTTGTATGTTCGTTTCTGATAGCTTGCATTTCATTAGCGATATCATCCACGTCCAAAACCATTTCCATCATGGAAATTTGCTCTTCATAAACTGCTGCATCAACTTCTGATTTCATTTCTTCTTCACATATGTGATATACTTTGAGTCCCAACTGGACTCCTGTTAATGGTCCTGCAAAAGTAGGGTCACCAGCGGTAACGGTTTCAGCGGCAAGTCCTGCTGCTTCACCTTCTGCGGCACCGAGAACTACTACTATATTCTCAGCTCCAAGTTGTTCCGCGAATTCTTTAACCCTCTTTTGATTTTCCAGGTCCATAGCACCGGCGGCCGTTCAGACGAAGCATTCCGTTGAAGAGAATACTACTTCGCCGCCAGCTGTTTTAACGCATTCATCAATGGCTGGGCCGGGAATACCGTCGCGATCGCCAATAACGATAACTTTTTTACCCTTTAAAATGCTCATTGCGGCTACTCCTTTCGTTTTCTTTCTATTATTAAGGCATAATACGCCAAAATAACCTTGTAATGATTGAATAGACCCTCCAACCAGCGGAAGGGTTCGGGAAACAAAGAGTTTCCTGAATTCAATCCACAGGGCGGGCTTTGCCCGCCTGAGGAGAATCAGCTGCCCGCACACTTCAGTGTGCAAGCTGATTCATTCCTTCAGTAAACTCGTAAAAATGGCTTTGCCATTTTTACGACATTTAAATGTGAGCGTTTATAAGCTCTTCAATAGCAGCTTCAGTACATTCTTCTTTAACTAACTCTTTAAGTTTTTGACCGTTTTCATAAACAGCTATAACAGGAAGACCCATAACTTTTTGAGAGATAGCAAGTCTTCTTGCTTTTGTAGTATTTAAAGCTACAAATTTAATTTTGTCACCGTATTTTTCAGCCATTTCATGAACAAAAGGCATAAGGGCTTTACAAGGCTCGCAGCCTTCGCCGTAGAAATCTACAAGTATTTTGCCTGAAGCTTCCAATACTTCAACATCAAAATTTTCTTTTCCAACTTCTAACATTTGAGTGACCTCCTTCAAAAGTTTTTACTCAAGTGATTCAAGATATTTTTCAGCATGAGTTGCGGCAATAGCACCATCAGCACATGCGGTAACTACCTGGCGAAGCATTTTCACCCTACAGTCACCGGCAACATATACGCCGGGAATATTAGTTCTCATATTATCATCAGCAATTACATATCCGCGGTCCATTTCAACCTGACCTTCAAAAAGCCCTGTAAGCGGAATAAAACCTATAAATACGAATAAACCGAAAACGCCGTCTTCTTCATCAGCAAATATTTCTCTGCGTTCTTTGGTCTCGGAATTTTCTATTACTATACTTGACATCATACCATCTTCGCCTTTAATTTCGGTTACTTGAGTATTCCACAAAAAGTCAAGCTTTTCATTTTTAAATGCTTTTTGCTGGATACTCTTAGCCGCTGTAAGCTCACCGCCGCGAACAAGAAGTGTAACTTTCCTCGCGTAACGGGTGATAAACATAGCCTCTTCAACAGCGGAGTCTCCTGCGCCTACTACATAAACCTCAAAATCTTCAAAGAATGCAGCGTCACAAGTTGCACAGTAGGAAACGCCTTTGCCCGTATACTCTTTCTCACCGGGAACGCCTAAAAGCCTTGGCACGGCACCGGTAGCAATTATAACCGCTTTCGCGTGATATTCACCTTTTTCACCGTAAACTTTTTTAACATCCCCTTGAAGCTCTACCTTGGTAATCGTATCAGAAACTCTCTCAGCACCAAACTTTTTAACCTGCTCAGTCATTCTGGCAATAAGAGCTGGACCGCTGTCTTCTTCTAAGCCGCCCGGATAGTTTTCTATCTCGTCCGTCGTGGCAATTTGACCGCCGTCTTTAGCTTTTTCGATTACCAAAGTGTCTACACGGGCTCTGCCGCCGTATAAACCGGCTGAAAGACCGGCCGGACCGGCACCTATAATAATAAGGTCATATACTTTGCTCATTTTATTCCCCTCAATCTCATAATGATATAACCGATAAAGACCGCCTTGCCGAATATCGGCAAGGCAGTCAGTACTATAAGTTGAATCATAACTTCGACTCGATTTTTTTCGCTGTCCAACTTAATCTTCGCTTAATAGTTTCTGCTCAAAAAATCTCGTTATGCCTGCTTATAGAAACCCTTCGGGTTTCTGCTTATGCACGTACATATTAATTCTCAAAAACAGTCTGCCCTGAAACTTCCGTAGAAAGCGCTTTAAGGGCTTTGTCAAGAAGACTTCTTCTGAGGGTCTTCTCTTCGTCTTTACCAAGAGAAGGGTTACCCAGCGGATGAGGAATAGCAATAGCGGGGACTATTCTATTCGCGCCAACTGTAAGAGAAATCGGTACTACTGTACAAATATGAACTACAGGTATGCCTGCGCGCTCAATTTCTTTAACCATCGTTGCACCGCAACGAGTACAGGTACCTCAGGTGGAGGTAAGGATAACGGCATCAACTCCGTCAGCCTTAAGTTTAGCGGCAAATTCAGCGGAATAAGCTTTAGAGTTAGCTACAGATGTACCGTTACCTGTAGTTGTATAGAATTTTCCGTGAAGAGAGCCGATTTTGCCTTCTTTTTCGTAATCTCTCATAACATCAACAGGAAGAACTCTGTCGGCGTCTAAATTAGCATAAACAGGGTCATATCCGCCGTGAGCAGTTTCGTAAGTAGCTTCTGTTAAATCCATAACGCCGTCGATAACATACTCGCCGTATTTAGAAGCGGAAGAAGACTCGATACGGTCAGGATTACCTTTAGGTACGATACCGCCTGATGTAACAAGGGCAACTTTAGCTTTAGATAAATCTTTAACAGCAGGATTAGGCTCAACCCTGTCAAAATCAGGCATCGGATATTCGGTTACAAACTCTTCGCCTTTAAGTTTTTTAACAAGCATATCAACCGCACGCTTAGAACCTCTTTCATTGTCAAAGAAGTTTACGCGGATACCTGGCATATAACCTTCCATAAAAGCTGGACCAAGTTTTTCGCCTTTGCCCAATTTAATAGCCAAAGGAGCCATTTTAGCAACCGCATCTCTCATACCGGCGGCAGAGTTTTTAGTGGGAACTATAACAACTTTACCTTTAAATTCAACGCCTGCGTTTTCTTCAAACATACCTGTGAAAGCAGGAACACCAAGCTCAACCTCAACAGCCTCAGCTACAGTACCGCAAGCGAAACCATAACGACCAGCATTAAACGCAGGACCGGCTATAACAACATCGGGAGATTTGGATTTAATCATATCTAAAACTTCAGCTTTAGCTTTATCAAGGTTTTCACTAAAATAGTTATCGCCGCAAACAACAGTGGCAACGATTTCAGCTTCTTCGCCAAAAGCCATATTAAAAGCCTGACCAGAGCCTACAGTGCCATCCCTAAGCTCAGGAGTAACATGCGCCATTTCTTCGCCGCCTATACCTGCTGCAAATTGATTTACATAGTGTACAACTTTAATTTTTCCCAAAGTAATTTTCCTCCTCTCCTATTATCTCGCGCTCATTTTATTGAAGCCAAGTTCGTTAGTTGCCCCTGTGATAGCTTGAATTTCAACAATTATACTGCCGTCATCTTTTAAGCTGGCACCATGTACAGGGTCAGAACCGAAGCCTCCTGCAATTGTGTTTACAACAGTAGTATCAGCTTTACCGATAATTTTCTTCATCGATCCAAGAACAATAACTTCATTAGCATTTCCGCCTGTTACAACTGCGTTTGCAGCCACATCAGCATCGGCAAGAGACTGGCTCTTTCCGTCACGACCGGCATACTCGTCAGTGATTATAACAGTTTTAATGCCTTTAGCTTCAATTTTTTTACAGTTCATAATAAGGTCGGTATCAGGATTTCCAAAACCTTCCTGAGAAATAATAACGCCGTCAAGACCTAGCATAGCAGCCATTTTAGCTGACCAGTCAGAAGAACGCTCTTTATCCATCAAATAAACATTTTCATTAGTGATGATAACGCCTACAAAATTGATAGTTTTACCATGAGCATCAAACATATCATGAACTACAGGATTGTTTTGATGGTGATAAGTTGTGTTTTTATCACAAGCAGAAACACAGTTGCAGCTAAGGATAGCGCCGTCCATAATTTCTGTCGGATAAATCAAGGTAGAGATAGACTGCTTCATATCAACACCGTAAACATAGGTATCATGAAGAAGCCCTTGAGTTTGAAGCATCAGTACATAAGCAACACGCGGAAGGTTTGGATAAAGTTTCATACCTTCAACCATGTTAGGAGTTTCAAATGTGTGGTATTCATCAGCTTTTACATTTTTGCCAAGTTCGCCAATATAAGCAGCAACTTTAAGACCAGCCATACGGATAGCTTTTTCATGGTCATGTTGTTTTGTGCCTTCTACAGGATCAGCAACCATAACAAGGTTTAATGTCTCAGAGAAAGGTGTATATTTCGCGCCTTCACCGGACATATCAATAATACCTTCTTGGAAGCCAACGATTTTACCGCATGTAACAACAGCAGCACCTTTAAGTACATGAGTTTTACCGTTGCCAACTGTTTCGACTTTGTTAAGCATACCGGGGAACATTGCGCCGGTACCCTCAACTTTTACCCTTGGTTCAATAACATCTTTCACTGGTGTAATACGTACACTTTCACCTGGCTTTGCAATGTCAAAATCCACAGAAGCGATAACAGTATCTTCCATAACAAGTTTTTTGAGTTCATCTTTATTTACATAAAGAACCCCACCCTCAACTTTTGAAACATTGCCAAACTGGATATCTTTAATGAAAATGTACCCGAGTTCTAGTTTCAAAACAAATACCTCCTTTGATTTATGAATTAACCCTCTAGGGGTAAGTATTGCCGTTGTTAAAAAGCTCTAAGAGAAGCAAGTGCCGATTCGGCCAAAGATAAGTCTATTAGCTGAAAATCCTCTGTTTTGCTGCCGTAATCAATATCTCTATTTACGAATTTATCACAAGTAGCTATTGCCCCTTCTATAAGGCTTACGGAATCCATATTTAACTTACCCTTTTCCTTGGTTATAAATACGGTTTTAAATGGAGTTTCGTTGGGTTTAACACTCCCTGACATAGGGTGAGTCAAAATTTCATGCCCGGCATGTACTTTATCGCGGACAATTACAAATATTTCACGAAGAGATACATTGTGATACAAAACATCAAACTCACCGTCGTATTTATCTTTTAGCATTGTGTTATTAGTAATTACCACAAAGCCCATTTATATTACCTACTTCCAATACATATTTCCTAACAAAAATGGCGTCCATATAATGTTTTACAACACATATGACGCCGCTAACTCTGTCGGCTATACCTTCAGAGGCTGTCAGATTGCGATTCTTTTGCCTGAGATTTTCGCAATCCGATCGGCACACCGGAATGCTTGAACCCTTCGGCGCTGAAAAATCAGTCTCTCACGCAACCGTCATCCACTATTAAATTAATACTTTGGCGGGAGTATGTGGGAATCGAACCCACCTAAGCGGGTCTAAACCGCTATTACCGGTTTTGAAGACCGGAGGGCACACCAGCCACCCATCTACTCCCATAAAAACCTACTTTCACTTTCCATTCCCATAAATATTATCACAAGAAAAAGGGCTTGTCAACAAGTCATTGCCGTAAAATTTACCGATAAAGAACCCGGCTGTCACCAATTTTTTTGGTTATTTTCTTCGTATCACAATATTCCAGTATTGCAACGGCATATTTTCTTGATGCACCAATCATATCGCGGTACTGGGCAAGAGTAATTTCACCATTTTGGCTGATAAAATCTTTAATCTTCCCAATACAGTCCTCGAATATATCTTTGTGAAATAAAAGCTGCTTATCCACCATAACTAATATACCTTCGCTAATCATAGATTCCATTACTTTTTGCTTGTTTTTGTCATTAAAGATTTTGAGAACATCGTCTTTATTAGGTACCAAAACGCCTGCGTCTTTATAGACTTTTTCTATTTTAGCTGACAGCTCGTTATAGACATTATCAGTCTTTATCTTAAACTCGTAAGCGGATATTAAAAGCTGCTCTGATTTGATTTTCTTATCTTTAATCATAATATCAATTAATGGATTTAACGCGTAATCAACAACCCCTGCAAAGGCTTTATTCTTATACTCCTCAATATTCATGCCCTTTTTATAAGCGTTGTTTTTGTGAAAATTTTGGAGTATTGTATTCGATTTATCACAAATGGATTTATAATGTAGCATAGTTGTAATCCACTTGCTGTCATTGCTTTCAAAGCAAACAATTTTGCCTTCTCCGCTCAATTTATCTAAGGCTTTCTCTATGTCTGACCCGCCAACATTAGCCAAAACAGCCATTTGAGAAATTTGCGGCATTTGCCTTGCCCTATCTGAAAGAATGGCGTAAATCCGCTCTTTAATACTGCCATCTTTAATCAATCCAAGATTTTTTACAAGCTCATCTTTTTTGTACCTCGAATGCTTTCGAGGTTTTACATCTAAAATCATGCCGCCGCCAATGGTTTCAAGAGGAGAGTAAAACCGTACAATAAAACGGTCACCGTATTTAAAAGCCCCTTCTTCCTCTAGGCGAAGCTGGGCAAAACCCGCTTCCCCGGGAGAAAGCTCATCCTTATCCAAAAGTATTATTTTGCACAATATATCTCTCGTCCCGTGGTATAAATGAACACGGCTGTTATTTTTTACAGTCCGGCCGCATTCCGGCAGCACTTGCAAGAACACGTCAAGCATATAAGTATTTACCATACTTTTAGGCTGCGCGACTACCGCGCCCCGCTCTATCATATCTTTCCTTACACCCGCAAGATTTATGGCAACCCGCTGCCCGGCATAAGCTGTATCCGCGTCCTCGTCATGTACTTGAATATTACGGACTTTGCTCATATGCCCATAAGGGTAAATCTCGAGGGAGTCCCCTTTGTTTAAAACCCCCTCAATAAGTGTACCTGTTACAACTGTGCCAAAACCGTCTATGGAAAACACCCTGTCAACAGGCAGTCTTGCAGGGCTTTCCAAACCATCGCTGGATGCATCCTTCACAAGGTCATAGAGGTGTGCTTTAAGCTCATCAAGCCCCTTATTATTATGCACAGATGTTTCAAGTACAGCCGCACCCTCAAGGGTACTGCCCAAAACCAGCTTGCTCACATCTTCTTTAATCATGGCAAGCCAAGCATCATCTACCATATCAGTCTTTGTTATGACTATAACGCCCTTTTTAATATTCAAAAGCTTTAAAATCCCAAAATGCTCAATGGTCTGAGGCATAACCCCTTCATTAGCCGCAACCACTAAAATAGCTATGTCTATACCTCCGGCTCCGGCAAGCATATTTTTTACAAATTTCTCATGTCCGGGTACATCAACTATACCTACCTTCATCCCATCTCCAAAATCCAGATAGGCAAAGCCAAGCTCTATGGTTATTCCTCTTTTTTTCTCCTCTTTTAGTCTGTCGGTATCAATCCCTGTAAGGGCTTTTATAAGGCTGGTTTTGCCGTGATCAACATGCCCGGCAGTACCTATAATTACGTTATTATTCATGAAATTACCTCATATATACTACGAGCTATATATTCAAAATCAGCTTCATCAACAGTAAGTACGTCTAAAATAAGCGCATCATTAGCAATCCGCGCAATAATAGGAACATCCAGCTTACGAAGCCTGCTTTCCATATCGTTAACACTTAAATTGTATGGCTTTATTTCCACACAATAGGTGTCAATAAACTGCCCCGGCATCGAGCCTCCGCCTATTGTTGCTTTGTCTTCTGTTATGGTCATATCAGCATTTGAACCTGCCTTTTCTACCTTTTCAAAAAGCCTCTTCGCCTTATCATGAAGCTCAGCCATATCGGCAGTAATTTGGTTTAGCACCGGAATGTTTTTAATTGCCCTATCCTCCTCCAAATACTCACGCAAAGTGGCTTCCAAAGCGGCAATAGTCATTTTATCTATCCTAAAAGCGCGGGTCAGCGGGTGTTTTTTCATAATATCGATATATTTCTTAGAACCCAATATAATTCCCGCTTGAGGTCCTCCTAAAAGCTTGTCTCCGCTAAAAGTGATTACATCCGCCCCGTCAGCTGCAACTTTTTTAACCGTAGGCTCTCCTTGAATGCCATAAAGAGAAAAATCAATAAAACTTCCGCTGCCTAAATCGTATATGACAGGAGTTTCGTATTTTTTACCAAGCTCAACCAATTCTTTCAAGGGCACTTCCTCTGTAAAACCAATAATCTTATAATTACTGGTGTGAACTTTTAAAAGTACACTGTTTTCATCCAGCACGGCTTCATAGTCAGCATAATGGGTTTTATTGGTACATCCCACCTCCACTAAAATACTGCCGCTTTGATTCATTATCTCAGGCACACGAAACATACCGCCTATTTCAACCTGCTCCCCGCGGGAAACTATAACACGCTTATCCTTCGCCAAAGCACTAAGCGCAAGGAGAACCGCAGCGGCGTTATTATTAACCACCAAGGAATCTTCTGCTCCTGTAAGCTCTCGAAGCAGTTCGGACACCGCGTCATACCGCTCTCCACGCCGACCTTCTTCCACATTGTACTCCAGGTTGGAATAGTTTTTAGCAATTTCGCAAACTGCCTTACAGGCACTCTCAGAAAGCCTTGCACGACCAAGGTTTGTGTGTAGTATAGTCCCTGTTGCGTTTATAACTTTACGTAAATTCATACGAGAGTTGGTCTTTGCAAGCTTTAAAGCATCCTCTATAATTTGTACCGCATCAGGCTCTTTATGGATACCTGAAAGAATTCCAGCCCGTACCTTGTCAATTGAAGTACGCAAAGCCTCAAGGGTTGCGTTTCTGCCATAATCTGCAATGGCTTTTGCAATCCGCTCATCTAAAATAAGTTCATCCATTTTAGGGAGTTTTTTAAGTAAATCGTTTTTATCAATCATAATTATATCTGCGCTTTCTCAAATTCTTTAATAAAATCAGTAATAAAATCCGCCACAGTCTCAAGCATTTCATTGCCCCATTTAACAGTCGCATCTTTCGGACTGTCTGGACCGCACCAGCCCGGGCTTGTAACTTTATCTACACTCCTTGCCACGGGAATACTTACTCCTTTAAATTTTACTGTGCTTAAGCTGTCAGCAGGCAAGTTTTCCGATACCGGATTAAATCTAAACTCCTCCAAAGTGCCTAAGTCCACCCAATCCTCATTAATTGCCATAATAGCCGATGTCTCCTGAGCACTTGCGTGACCTCCGGCCCAAGCCGGGTTAAGAGCCGGTGCTATCATCCACCAATTTAACACTGCCGCGATACCACCTATACGATTTAATTCAGCCCCAACTTTTTGAAGTCCGTTAATATTGCCGCCGTGACCGTTTAAAAATACAAATCTTCTGGCACCATGGACAAAAAGGCTCTCAACTATACTCCTGATAACTACATAAAGCCCTTCTTCACCTAAAGTAATAGTTCCGGGAAAAGCCATATGATGATCGGCATTTCCAAAAGGCATTGAAGGAGTGAAGAGCACATCTGATTTTTTCTCAACCATTTCAGCTAATTTGTCCGCAACAAGATAATCCGTACCAAGGCAAAGATGGGTTCCGTGATTTTCAATACTTCCAACCGTTATTACAACCGTATCTTTCGATTTAAAATACTCCGCGACCTGCGGCCAGGTCATATTCTCCAATTTCATATTAGCACCCCCATTATGTAGTTTGACTTTGCGCTTTCCTTATGCTTAAAATTACCAAATAAAATCCGCCCTGTCAAGACACAGAGCAGATTGATGTCATACTATTTTACATTGTTAATTCCTGAGGGCTGGCGCATTCTAAAGCTATAATTTTGCATATTTTTCCTTAACAAACTTAACAAGCCCTTCTGTTTGCGATCTTAGACATATTTCTCCTTCGGCTTTAGAAGCCTCTTTAACCGGCTTATCTGTCATAACTCCTAAATTCTCTATCGCACAAGAGTCATTGGCAGCTATATTTACATATTCAGGTACAAGATTAAGCATCATACTGGTTTCATAATATCCCGCATGGTCTGTGTGGCGGCGGGGGTCATTTATGTCTAAAACCATATACTCCATAGTAAAGCAAACAGGCTCTCTTCCATCATCAGTTTTCATTATATAGCACACTTCATCCATAAGATACTGCTGCGCCCGCGGATTATGACCTGAAACCATAACCACAAGCTTAAAGCCCCTTTGGAGATAATTATTGCAGGCACTCAGCATTAAATTCTTCATAAGTTCGTTATCAGCTTTATAAAAGGAACCTGGCAGCATTGTACCTGCAAATGCATCCATCCCAAGTCCTATGCCGTTTCCGGCATTTTTATATCCATCGGTAGAAAAATAAATTGCGGGCATAACAACCCCACCGGTTATTTTAGCCGAAGCTTCACAAAGCTTTTGCGCCTTTATAGCATCACAGCCCAAAGGATTATGCCTTCCGTGCCACTCCAATGTGCCGATTGGCTGATATGCCACAGGGAATTTATCTAAAATATACAAAAGCTGCCCCGGTCTCAAGTATTCACAGCGCACTTCTCCTAAAGGATTCTCTTTGGAGACATTAGCATTTACAAATTTCTCATCATAGACTTTTTTCATATTATTATCACCAATCACAATCACCAGCCGTATCGTTTGGAGCCCCAGTCTATTTCACTCGTCTGCTGCTCCACCAAAACCATTTTGTTTTCAGCTATATCTTTTGACACAATAAGCCCTGGTCCTAACGCCGAGTTTGAGCCTATTTTAACCCCTGGGGAGAAAATATTTACAACCCCAGTTCTCGTATAATCACCTATAAAAATGCCGTTAGTGTACTTGCCGGCATATTTCTTCAAAGGGGCTTTTACAGGATTATCCATATCATCGAAGCGCAAAATACCCATAGTACAGCCCGCCGCAATATCAGTATTTCTGCCAATTACGCCATAAATTTCACAATTGTGTATAGCTGATACACTATCAAATGTCACCCCTGTAACTTCAGCGGTAAATCCTATGCGGTTTTTGGCTCCAATAACTGTGTTTGGCGAAAGCTTACAGTAATTTGTAATAGTGGAGTTATCCCCAATAACACAGTTTTCCCCTATAATTGCGCCGTTGTCTATAACTACTCCATCGCCTATAATACAATTGCCTTCTATAACAACCCTAGTCCCTATTGAGCTGTTTTTACCCATACGGACAAAGCCTTTCACCTCAGCCTTCTCGCTTATAGAAGAACCCTCACCAATATCATCTTTTTCAAGTTTGCCAACTACATCAGTACAAAAATATGCATTTGCCGCCATTATATCCCACGGAAAGTCCATATCAGCGTAGTTATAAGCAGTAAATACCGAGCCTAGAGAAACACCTGCCTCAAGAGCCAACTGCAAGCTCTGCTCAAAATAAAACTCCTTACCTGGCATATTGCCTACACATACATTCATAAAAATATTAGGGTTGAAGGCATTATAACTTAAAGCCTCTTTGTCCAGCACAAAAACCCCTGCCACTTTGGAGTTTGCATAATTTCCCCGTGGATGACCGTAAAAGGCTTTAACTTGCCCATCCTTCTCATCAGCACAAATATAGTCAAGAGATTTATATTGTGAGTCAAGAGACTTAAGCAGAACCGAATTGCCCTGTCCTTTGTAATTTTCTAAAAGGGCGTTAAAGTCCTCATCATGTACATAAACGTCCCCATAATACACTATTATATCATCTTGACCCTCACATAGAGCAGATAAGGCTTTACAAACATCAGGGGCACTATTTACAATTGTCACACCTTCGCTCTCACGAAGGATATAGCGAATCTGTGCCTCCATATACCTGCTCAAGACCCAGATATCACTTATCCCCTGGCTTTTTAGCTGTGAAACAATCCTAAGTATATTCGAAATATTGCCAACGGGAAGGCAAGCTTTTTGCCAAAACCTATTATAAGGCCATATTTTAGCCCCTTCACCGCCGCACATAATTACAGCTCTCATAAGCCTCCTCCTGTTTTTGTATAGCAAACGACTTTCGAAATAGTGATTTAACATCGTGCTAAAATCCCATTGATTTTACGAAAAATGCTTTATCCTCGCATTTTTCGCCGCACTTGTCAAATCACTTTTCTCAATGTCGTTAGCACTACTATTTAAAATAACCGTAATATTTATCAAACAAATCGTCGTTGTATTTGTCCGCTCCATCAACATTTGAGCTTTTAAATACCGGAGGCGTTATTCCGCTTTTCACAAGATTTTCAACAGCGGAAACAATAATTGCCTGAGCTATTGCCGTCCCTGCAAAGTCCGATGTGGGTCCTAAAGGTGTATCAAAGCCGTCTATATAAAATCCGGCATCTCCCGCCTCAGCCATATTGTCTATTACAACATCAGCTATTTCATGAATTCTCTTGCCGCTTTTATGGCGGGAAGTTGAGCTGCCCGCATGTTTAAGTGAAGTCATGGCAATAACCTTAGCCCCGGCCGCCTTAGCCGCAAGGCACATTTCAACAGGTACATTATTGCGGCCTGAGTTGGATATAACCATCAATGTATCTTTACTATCAACCTTGTAAAGCCTTAAAATCGCCTCCGAATACCCTTCGAGCCGCTCAAGATAAGTACTTTTATTAGGCATTTGATGCAGCATAAGCTCCGGCGGGAGTATAGCTTTCACATAAGCAAGCCCTCCGGCTCGTATATAAATATCCTCCGCAACCATATGAGAATGACCTGAGCCGAAAACATAAAATCTTCCGTCAGCCTTGCAGGATTCGGCTACTAAATTTGCCGCTTTTTCTATATTGTCTCTTTGAGTGCCTTTGATTTCATTTAATTTCTCTACTATGAATTCCAAGTATTTGTCTAAAGAATTCATTTTATCACTCCTTGTAATTTAATTATAGTGAAAAGCTTTTAGCCGCTCTTCAATAGCCTCCATAAGTTCCTCACCACTGCCTCTTTCGTAGGGCTAGGAGCTTGCCACCGCCTCATAGGTTTCGCTGTAATAGGCGGCTTTATCTGAAATATAATTCATACAACTTCATCATAGGTCAAGGATAGTCGAACCTTGCGCGCCCATAGCGCAAAAAATTCGATTAATCTTCATTTTCGTCCTAGGGCTGGTCGTTCCAAATACGAACCCCTTTGGGTTCATATTTGGAACTGCTCGCCCAAGCGTCCCGGTGGGCTGGGTGCCCACCGTTGTCCTCAAATTTTGCTATAGTGAATAAATTTTAAAGCACTAAATGAGCTTGCTCATTTTGCTGTTTTAAAGTTTATGAACGCCCCGAAACTCGTACATTTT
>Ga0136643_10000155_pt1 | contig 68438 bp, 56 predicted proteins | sample TergutLab28metaG_FD_96883 | JGI IMG/M metagenome (GOLD analysis project Ga0136643, IMG submission 96883) | Labiotermes labralis P1 segment gut microbial communities from Petit-Saut dam, French Guiana - Lab288 P1 (version 3) (version 3) | ecosystem: Host-associated > Arthropoda: Insects >... | reverse complement strand
GAACAAGTCCGGAGCGGGCGACATTATCGCTCTGGACGGCAAGGTCACCCTCGACGAGAACGCCTCCTTCCGCCACCCTGATCACGAAGAGCTGGTGGACAACACCGCCACCGATCCGCTCGAGGTCAAGGCCAAGGCGAAACACCTCAACTACGTCAAGCTGGACGGCCAGGTCGGCATCATCGGCAACGGCGCCGGCTTGGTGATGAGCACCCTCGACGTGGTCGCCTATGCCGGTGAGCAGTACGGCGTCAAGCCGGCCAACTTCCTCGACATCGGCGGCGGCGCCAACGCCCAGGTCATGGCCAACGGCCTCGACGTGATCCTCAACGACCCGCAGGTCAAGAGCGTGTTCGTCAACGTCTTCGGCGGCATCACCGCCTGCGACGAGGTCGCCAACGGCATCAAGGGCGCCCTCGAGCTGCTCGGCGACAAGGCGACCAAGCCGCTCGTCGTACGCCTCGACGGCAACAACGTCGAGCAGGGCCGCGCGATCCTCAACGAGCTGAACCACCCGCTCGTGACGCAGGCCGACACCATGGACGGAGCGGCCGACAAGGCCGCCGAGCTGGCGAACGCCTGAGCGCGGACGAGATAGAGAGCAGAGAAGAATGAGCATCTACCTCAACAAGGACAGCAAGGTCATCGTCCAGGGCATGACCGGCGGCATGGGCTCCAAGCACACCGCCCTCATGCTCGACGCCGGCACCAACATCGTCGGTGGCGTGAACGCCCGCAAGGCCGGCACCACGGCCGAGATCGGCGGCAAGGAGCTGCCCGTCTTCGGCTCGGTCGCCGAGGCGATGAAGGAGACCGGCGCCGACGTGTCGGTCCTCTTCGTGCCGCCGGCCTTCACCAAGGACGCCTGCATCGAGGCCATCGACGCCGAGATGCCGCTGATCGTGGTCATCACCGAGGGTGTCCCGGTGCAGGACTCCGCCGAGGTGTGGAGCTACCTGCAGGGCAAGAAGACCCGCATGATCGGCCCCAACTGCCCGGGCATCATCTCGCCCGAGGAGTCGCTGGCCGGCATCACGCCGCACACCATCGCGGGCAAGGGCCCGATCGGCCTGGTCTCCAAGTCCGGCACGCTGACCTACCAGATGATGTACGAGCTGAAGGACTTCGGCTTCTCGACCGCCATCGGCATCGGCGGCGACCCGGTCATCGGCACCACGCACATCGACGCGCTGCAGGCCTTCGAGGACGACCCGGAGACCAAGTCGATCGTGATGATCGGCGAGATCGGCGGCGACGCCGAGGAGCGCGCCGCGGCGTACATCAAGGACAACATCACCAAGCCGGTCGTCGGCTACGTCGCGGGCTTCACCGCGCCGGAGGGCAAGACCATGGGTCACGCCGGCGCCATCGTCTCCGGCTCCTCCGGCACCGCCGCGGCGAAGAAGGAGGCCCTCGAGGCCGTCGGCGTCAAGGTGGGCAAGACGCCCTCCGAGACCGCCGAGCTCATGCGGGAGATCATGAAGAACCTCTGATCGATCGAGTGGGGTCCTCCCCTTCGAGATCGCGGAAGGTCCCCTGCCGGGCAGGCAGGGGACCTTCCGCCATTTCGGCGAGGACAGACACCTCACTCGATCAGCTCTTGCAGAATGCGACGTCCTGGGCGCCCATGGTGCCCTTCCAGAGGTTGTCGGCGTGGCCGAAGGGCTGCACCGCGGGGTTGAAGTACGGCCGGATCGCGTAGCCGCGGGTGCCGGTCACACCGCGCGCCGCGAAGCGGTCGACGGTCAGCCTCAGCGTGCTGGAGGCATCCGTCGTGCCGGCCCAGCACTGCTGACCGCGGTCGGTGTGGGCGGCGGTGGCGGCGTTGACCGGGCTGCCGATGCGGGCCCCGGCGTACCGGGTGACGGCGAGGGTCTCGGCGTCGGTGTTGACCGACCTCGGGTCGTAGACGACGAAGTACAGGCCGTGCGTGTGCTGACGGGACATCGGGAAGCTCACCGTGCCGCCGCGGACCACGCGAGCGCGGCCCGCCCAGTAGGCGCCGGTGCTCAGGGTCGGCGCCCAGATCGGGGTGATGCTGCAGCCGTCGCAGCCCTTCACCTTCAAGGTGACGGCGGTGCCACCGGCGCTGGTGGCGGCGGTCGCGGGGGCACCGGCGTACAGGCCGAGCAGGGCCGCGACGGCGGCGGTGGCGGCCAGGACGGCCGAGACGATCTTGCGCATGATGCGGGTCCTCACGTGGTCGGGTCTGCCGCCGGGTGGCGGTCACGTGGGGATAGATGCGGCGCGGCGCCGTTTGGTTGCGGTACGTCGCGGAGAGATCAGCCGAGCTGCGGGAGCCGCTCGAGCGCCCGCTTCGCCAGGTCGACGAAGTCGCCGTCGGCCATCCGGGCGCCCGGGGCGGAGACGTAGATCAGCTGGGACAGACTGCCGCCGGAGCGGACGATCGCGACGTCGTACTCGACGGTGCGGTTGCCGGAGAGCTCGGTGCTCATCCGCCAGGCCTGTACGGCGGTGGCGTGGGTGTGGTGGTCGGCGAGCTGGTCGACGTGGGTGCCGAGGCTCTTGTTCTGCTGCGGGCACTTGCCCAACTGCTTGCCCATCTGGTCGGCGAAGGCGGTCGCCTTGCCAGCAGGGAGCGTGCCGACCACCTGGGTCAGGCCGGTCTCCTTCGGGAGGTTGCCGCCGACGAAGACGAAGCTGCGGGTGAGGTTGGAGCCGATCCGACTGCCGGCGTACGAGCCGACGAGGCGGACCACGTCGCAGCCGACGACGCCGGTGTCGCCGCGCTCGCCGGAGACCGGGCGGGCGGCGGTGCCGACCAGGCGGCCGTGGCCCACGCCGAGCAGCGGGAGGTCGACGGTGGTGAGGACGGTGGCGTCACGGCCGCCGGGGAACGCGGGGGAGTGGCCGACCTTGACCTTGGTGGGCGCGCAGGCGCCACCGCCGGGCAGGTGGCACAGCCGGTCGACGGCCGAGCCGAGGAGGTCGGCGACGTCCTGCTGCTCGGCCTTGCCGGGCGCGGCCTTCGCACGCAGCGAGGTCGTGGTGGTGAACTGACCGGTGCGGGCGAGGCCGACGACGTAGGAGCTGCGCGGCTTCGCGGTCTGCAGCACCACCACGGCCGACTCGTCGCCGACGCCGGGGGTCTGCGCCGTGCTGACCATGTGGGTCTCGGGGACCTTGGTGATGTCCTGGCTGGCCGACGGCTCGCAGGAGGTGAACCATCCCAGAGCGGTCCGGTAGGCGCTCTCCGCCGAGGTCTTCGCCCGCGACGCCTCCGCGGTCTGGACGTACGCCGCCGCCTTCGCGCCCTGTCCGCTGTGGAAGTGGCGGACGAGGGCCGCGGTGCCGTTCGGGTCGGCGTACCGGGCGCCCTGGCAGGGCTGGACCAGGCCGTTGCCCGAGGAGTTGTCGGTGGTGCCGTCGAGGGTCCAGCCGCGCCCGTGGAGGTGCTGGGAGAGGGCGGTCGTCGTGAGCATGCCGGTGGCGGGCAGGCCGACGCCGGGGTCGTGGCTGGTCCGGGCCGCGGCCAGCTGACGGACCTGGCGGTCGAGCGTGGGGCGCAGCCCCGAGCCGTCGGTGATGACGGCGCCCGCGGCGGCGAAGATCGCGACGGCGGCCGTCGCGCCGATGAGGGTGTGCGCACGGCGCCGGGCGCCGCCGGCGCGGCGGATGATGGTGACGCGCGGCCAGGTGACCGCGTGGGTCATGCCCTCGAGGTCGACCAGCGTCTGGTGGATCTGGCTCGTCGGGATCTCGCGGTCGTGGGCGAACAGCGCGGCGCCGGCCGCGAGCTCGCGCTCCGCGCTCTCGATCGGCACGCCGATCTCGCGGGCCGCCTGGGCCATGTCGACGCCGGCGAGCTGGGTGAGGATGACGGCCTTGCGCTGGTGCAGCGAGATCGAGGCGAGGGCGTCGAGGGTCGCGCGGGCGCTCTCGTCGCCGTCCTTGCGGCGTCCCCACGGCCGGGCGGAGCGGCGGCGCAGGCCGAAGCGGTAGGCGTAGCCGCGCACGACGTACTCGGGGTCGGACTGGCGGGCGATCTTGCGCCAGTGGTGCCACGCGACGACGTACGCGTCGCGGACGGCGCTGCGGGCGGCGGTCAGGTCGCCGGTGAGTGCGAGCGTCTGGACCAGCAGTCGGTCGCGGGAGTCCTTGTAGAAGGCGTCGAAGGCGGCCGCCCGCTCGGCGCTGCGGCGCGGTGCCCGCTGCTTCGGGCCTCGGGCGCCGCGGGTACGACGCGGCTCGCCCGGGCCGCGAGGGTCGCGTGCGGTCCGGTTGCCCCGCGCGCCGCGTGACCTGCGGGTCGGCTGGGCGCGACGCGATCCGCGCGATCCGCACGCGTCGGAGGGAGGCTTGGCGGCGTCGGTCATGGCCGGTCCAACCTACGACATCGAGCCCAGCGGTCGTGGGTCGGCGTGGCGACACGGATCGCCCCCGTGCGCCGGTCATGATGAACGTGTCATGACCTCGCTGCCCTCGCCGATCACGCGTGTCCTGGCCCGCAAGGACCGCACCGAGGCCGACGTACGCCGCGATCTGGCCACACGTCGGCCGCTGGTCCCGACCGCGGTCATCGGCGGTGCGGTCGCCGCGCTCGGCCCGCTGCTCGTCGCGCTCGCGGCCGGCGTCGTCGGCTGGTTCCTGACCGACGCCGGCGGCGAGGGCACGCCGCGCGGTGCGCTCCGCGTGGGTGCGCTCGCATGGCTGCTCGCGCACGGCTCCGGCGTCGGGGTGGAGGGCGCGCGGATCACCGCGATCCCGCTCGGCGTCACGCTGATCGTGGCGTGGTCGATCTGGCGCGTCGGACACCGCGTGGGCGAGTCGATCTCCGGCCACGGACCCGCCTCCGAGGACATCTCCGACGGCGCCCGCGACTGGACGGTCCCGCTCGTCGGTGGGCTGTTCTTCGTCGGCTACGCCATCGTCGGCGTCATCACCTGCACGCTCGCCTCCACCGCCAGCACCACGCCGAGCACCCCGAAGGTGGTCGCCTGGTCGTTCCTGCTCTGCGGCGTGGCGGGGCTCCCGGCCATCGCGCGGGGCTCCGGACGCGCCTCGGTCTGGGTGGGTATGGTGCCGCCCGGCGTACGGATCGTGCTGACGCTGACCCGGACGCTGCTGACGTGGTGGCTGGCGTTCTCGGCGGTGGTGCTGCTGCTCTCCTTCGTCGTCGACTTCTCCACCGCGGCCAACATCAGCTCGCAGCTGCACGTCGGCGCCGGGGACTTCGTGGTCCTGCTCGCCGTCACGCTGGCGGTGGTGCCGAACGCCACGATCTTCTCCAGCAGCTACCTGCTCGGCCCCGGCTTCTCGGTCGGCGGCGGCACACTGGTCTCACCGGCCCGGGTCGTCCTCGGCCCGCTGCCGATGTTCCCGCTGCTCGCGGCGCTGCCGGACGGCGGGCCGACCCCGATCTGGGTCCGCTGGCTGATGATCACGCCGGTGATAGTGGCGTTCGCCGCCGCCGCACGCGTCCACCACCGCTTCCCGGCCGCCAGCTGGGACCAGGCCGCGATCCGCGGCTGCGCCGGCGGCATCGTCGCCGGCCTGACGCTCGGCATCGTGACGGCGTTCGCCGGCGGTGCGGTCGGACCCGGTCGGATGCGTGCCGTCGGTCCGGACGACTTCCACGTGCTGCTGAGTGCGATGGCGGCCTTCGGCATCGCCGGTCTGCTCGGCGCGGTCGCCATGACCTGGTGGCAGCAGCGTGGCGGCGAGCAGGTCTCCGGGCTGTGGGCCCGGCGGCCGTTCCGGCGCTGAGCGCGCCCTAGACTCACCGCCCGTGAGCGCGCGCATCGTCGTCCTGGTCTCCGGTGGGGGCACCAACCTCCAGGCACTCCTCGACGCGACCGCGGATCCGTCGTACGGCGCAGAGGTGGTGGCCGTCGGCGCCGACCGGGACGGCATCGAGGGGCTGGCGCGGGCCGAGCGGGCCGGTGTGCCCACCTTCGTCGCGAAGGTCGGTGCGCACGCCACGCGCGACGACTGGGACAGCGCGCTGGCTGCCGAGGTGGCGGCGTACGAGCCGGACCTCGTGGTGCTCGCGGGCTTCATGAAGCTCGTCGGCCCGCAGTTCCTCGGGGCCTTCGGTGGCCGGACGGTCAACACCCATCCCGCGCTCTCGCCCAGCTTCCCCGGGATGCAGGGTCCGCGCGATGCCCTGGAGTACGGCGTCAAGGTCACCGGCGCCACGCTGTTCGTGGTCGACGCCGGCGTCGACACCGGCCAGATCGTGGCCCAGGCGGTGGTGCCGGTGGAGGACGACGACACCGTCGAGACGCTGCACGAGCGGATCAAGGTCGCGGAGCGCACGATGCTGGTGGAGAGCGTGGGCCGGATGGTGCGCGAGGGGTTCGTCGTGGACGGTCGTCGGGTTCGCTTCGGGGCCTGAGGCGCCGGTAGGATCGGCTCTGCGACTGGCGCAGGTGGGGGACCACCGGGGAGCAGAGATCGGCATCGACCGCCTGGGTGCCCTCATCGAGATCACCGACCGATGAGGAGCATCTCCGTGACCGACCAGATCCCGATCAAGCGCGCGCTTGTCTCCGTCTTCGACAAGACCGGCCTCGACGACCTGGTCAGGGGTCTGCACGAGGCCGGCGTCGAGCTCGTCTCCACCGGCGGCTCGGCCGCCCTCATCGAGAAGCTCGGCCTGCCGGTCACCAAGGTGGAGGACCTGACCGGCTTCCCCGAGTGCCTCGACGGGCGGGTCAAGACGCTGCACCCGCGCGTGCACGCCGGCATCCTCGCCGACCGTCGTCTCGACGACCACGTCGCCCAGCTGGAGCAGCTCGGCGTCGAGCCGTTCGACCTCGTCGTGGTCAACCTCTACCCGTTCGCCGCGACCGTCGCCTCCGGCGCGAGCATCGACGACTGCATCGAGAAGATCGACATCGGCGGCCCGTCGATGGTCCGCGCGGCCGCCAAGAACCACCCGAGCGTCGCGATCGTCACCGACGGCGCCGACTACGCCCGCGTCCTCGCGGCCGCGAAGAGCGGCGGCTTCACCTACGAGGAGCGCAAGGCGCTGGCCGCCAAGGCGTTCGTCCACACGGCGACGTACGACGTCCACGTGGCGTCCTGGATGGGCTCGGTCCTCACCGACTCCTCCGAGGGCACCGGCTTCCCGGCCTGGATCGGCGGCACCTACGACAAGGCGGCGGTCCTGCGGTACGGCGAGAACCCGCACCAGAGGGCCGCGCTCTACCTCAACGACTTCGGCCCCGCCGGGCTGGCCCAGGCCGAGCAGCTGCACGGCAAGGAGATGTCGTACAACAACTACGTCGACACCGACGCCGCCCGCCGGGCTGCAGGCGACTTCGCCGAGCCGGCCGTCGCGATCATCAAGCACGCCAACCCCTGCGGCCTGGCCGTCGGCGCGGACATCGCCGAGGCGCACCGCAAGGCGCACGCCTGCGACCCGGTCAGCGCGTTCGGTGGCGTGATCGCCTCCAACCGCCCGGTGAGCGTGGAGATGGCGAAGCAGGTGGCCGAGGTCTTCACCGAGGTCATCGTCGCTCCGTCGTACGACGAGGGCGCGGTGGAGATCCTGCAGGGCAAGAAGAACATCCGGATCCTCGTGGCCGCGGTCGACGGCGGCTCGCAGGTCGAGACCCGCCCGATCTCCGGCGGCCTGCTGATGCAGCAGGTCGACCACGTCGACGCCGAGGGCGACGACCCGTCGACGTGGACCCTGGCCACCGGCGAGGCCGCCGACGACGCGACCCTCGCCGACCTCGCCTTCGCCTGGAAGGCCTGCCGCGCGGCGAAGTCGAACGCGATCCTGCTCGCCAAGGACGGCGGCTCGGTCGGCATCGGCATGGGCCAGGTCAACCGGGTCGACTCCTGCAAGCTGGCTGTCGAGCGGGCCGACTCGCTGGCCGAGGGGCAGCGGCGCGCCGAGGGCGCGGTCGCGGCGTCCGACGCCTTCTTCCCGTTCGAGGACGGTCCCCAGATCCTGATCGACGCGAAGGTGAAGGCGATCGTGCAGCCGGGTGGGTCGGTCCGCGACGAGCTGACCGTCGAGGCCTGCAAGAAGGCCGGCGTGACGATGTACTTCACCGGCACCCGCCACTTCTTCCACTGAGCCGGATGGCGCGGGCGGGAGGCGGTGCTCCGCTCCGCCCGCGTGGGCCGGGTCGCGTGGCCGGGTCGTCTGGGCCGGGTCGTCTGGGCGGGGTCGTGTGCCTGAGAACCCTGTATGCCGGGGTCTGGGGCACACGACCCGGCACCGGTGGTCGCGCCCCACCGGGTCGTGTGCCCCACGACCCGCTATGCGCGGGTCTCAGGCACACGACTCCACGACCCGGGATCTGCCCACTGTTCTGAAAGGATGCCCAACGTGACTGCGCAGAAGCTCGACGGCAACGCCACCGCGAAGGCGATCAAGGAGGAGCTGAAGGTCCGGGTCGCGGCGCTGGGGGAGCGCGGCATCGTCCCGGGGCTCGGCACCGTCCTGGTCGGCAACGACCCGGGCTCGACCTGGTACGTCAACGGCAAGCACAAGGACTGCGCGGAGGTCGGCATCGCCTCCATCCGCGAGGATCTGCCCGAGACCGCGACGCAGGCCGAGATCGAGGAGGCGGTCGCCCGTCTCAACGCGGACCCGGCCTGCACCGGCTACATCGTGCAGCTCCCGCTGCCCAAGGGCCGCGACGAGAACCAGGTCCTCGGCCTGATCGACCCGGCCAAGGACGCCGACGGCCTGCACCCCACCAACCTCGGCTGGCTGGTGCTCGGCAACGAGGCGCCGCTGCCGTGCACGCCGTACGGCATCGTCGAGCTGCTCCGCCGCCACGACGTCGAGATCCGGGGCGCCGAGGTCGTCGTGATCGGTCGCGGGGTGACCGTCGGCCGGCCGATGGGCCTGCTGCTCACCCGCCGCTCCGAGAACGCCACAGTGACCCTGTGCCACACGGGCACCCGTGACCTCGCCGCGCACGTCCGCAACGCCGACATCGTCGTGGCCGCGGCCGGCGTGCCCGGCATCGTCACCGCCGACATGGTCAAGCCGGGTGCCGCCGTGCTCGACGTCGGCGTCTCGCGGGTCGACGGCAAGATCGCCGGCGACGTCGCCGCCGAGGTCTGGGACGTCGCGGGCTGGGTCTCGCCGAACCCCGGCGGCGTCGGCCCGATGACGCGCGCCATGCTGCTCGCGAACGTCGTGTCCATGGCCGAGAAGGCCGCGGACGCGGACGCGGCCACGGCCTGAGGCGAGCATCCGCCCCATGACCGACGACCACGCGCCCGAGCCCCCCGAGGGCCCGGCGTACGACGAGCAGGGCGACGAGCTCGAGCCTCGCCGCTACCCCTCGACCATCGGGGGCACCTTCTACATCGGCGTGCTCGTGGTCGCGGTGCTCGGGGTCGTGCTCATCGGCGTCGGGGTGGACTGGCGGGTCGGGATCCGGGTGCTCGCCTGCGCCCTCGGCGTCGGCGGGCTGTCGCGGCTGGTGCTGCCCCAGCGAGACGCCGGCATGCTCGCCGTACGCGCACGATGGCTGGACGTCGCCGTCATGCTCGTGGTCGGGGTCGCCCTCTTCGTCCTCTCGATCACGATCCCCGACCAGCCGGTCTGATCTCCATCGAGTGGGGGACGAATCCCCCACTCGACGTGTCAGATGAGGCCGAGGTCGGTGACGGCGGACCTCTCGTCGGCGAGCTCGGCGACCGAGGCGTCGATCCGCGCCCGGGAGAAGTCGTCGATGTCGAGGCCCTGGACGATGCTCCAGTCGCCGCCCGAGGTGGTGACGGGGAAGGACGAGATCAGGCCCTCGCGGACGCCGTAGGAGCCGTCGGAGACGACAGCCATCGAGACCCAGTCGCCCTCGGGCGTGCCGTGCAGCCAGTCGCGGGCGGCGTCGCAGGTGGCCGACGCGGCGGATGCGGCGGAGGACGCGCCGCGGGCGTCGATGATGGCGGCTCCGCGCTTGGCGACGGTCGGGATGAACGTGTCGGCGATCCAGTCCTGGTCGCCCACGACCTCGGCGGCGTTGCGTCCGCCGACCTCGGCGTGGAAGAGGTCGGGGTACTGCGTCGCGGAGTGGTTGCCCCAGATCGTCATCTTCTTGATGTCGGTGACGGCGGCGCCGGTCTTGGCGGCCAGCTGGGAGATCGCGCGGTTGTGGTCGAGGCGGGTGAGCGCCGAGAAGCGGTTGCTCGGGATGTCGGGGGCGTTGGACATCGCGATGAGCGCGTTGGTGTTGGCCGGGTTGCCCGTCACGCCGATGTGTACGTCGGACGCCGCCACCTCGTTGAGCGCCTTGCCCTGCGCGGTGAAGATGGCGCCGTTCGCCTCGAGCAGGTCGCCACGCTCCATGCCCGGCCCGCGCGGCCGAGCGCCGACGAGCAGGGCCAGGTTCACGCCGTCGAAGATGGCGTTCGGGTCCGAGCCGATCTCGACGCCGGCGAGGTTCGGGAACGCGCAGTCGTCCAGCTCCATCACCACGCCCTCGAGCGCCTTCAGGGCGGGCTCGATCTCGAGGAGACGCAGCTCGACGGGGCGGTCGCCGCCCAGGGCACCGCTGGCGATGCGGAAGAGCAGGCTGTAGCCGATCTGGCCGGCGGCCCCGGTGACGGCCACCTTCAGCGGGCTGGTGCTCACATTGACTCCTTCGTCGGTTCTCACGAGCGCGGACACTTGGAAACTAGCAGCGAGCGGCGGTCCTGGACAGGCGCCCGCCGCGCGCCGTGGGCACGTCCTGCACAATGCGCCCATGGGTACGACGCGCCGCGCCGGTCTCGCCGCGGCGGCCCTCCTCGTCGGGCTGCTGGGCGCCGGCTGCGCGGGTGATCCGAGGCCCTATCCGCCCACCGGCGTCGACCAGCTCGTCATCCCCACGCCCTCGCCGCAGCCGTCGGACTTCGTGGCGACCGTGGACAACGCGTGGTTCCCGGTCGTGCCCGGCACCCGCTGGGTGTACGACGGCCCCGGCGGTCGCGTCGCCCGCACGGTGGTCGCGACGACCGGCCCCGTCGTCGCCGGCGTCCGTACGTCGGCCCTGCGCACGACCGTCCCGCTCTCGGCCGGCCAGTCGCTGACCACGACCGACTACTACGCGCAGGACCGGGCCGGCAACGTCTGGTGGTTCGGCCGGGCGGGGCAGTGGCGCGTCGGCGGCACGATCGGAGCGGGGCTCGCGATGCCGGCCCACCCGCGACGCGGGGACGGCTTCGTGATGGCGGCGGCGGGTGGCTTCGACGTACGCGGGGTCACGGTGGACACCGCCCGTCGCTGGCAGGGGACCCTCGGGTCGACCCGGCGCGCCGTGGTGCTCGAGGTGGTCCGCGACGGGGTGGCCGAGGTGGAGACGTTCGCGCCGGGCCTGGGGATGGTCCGCGACGGCGAAACGGGGCTGGTGGCGATCCACCAGCCCCGTTCCTAGGGTTCCTTCACGCGCCCTCGGGCGCGGGCGTCACTGCGGCGGACGCACCTGGGTGTGCTCGCCGCCGGCCTCGGGCGGGTTCCAGCCGCCGCCCTGCTGCTCCATGCCGCCCTGCGGCGCCTGGGGCGCCTGGGGCGTCGGCTGCTGCTGGGCCGGGATCCACTGCTGCGAGGCGGGGTCCCACTGCCAGCCGTCCTGGATGATCGGCTGCTGCTGCGCGACCGGCTGCTGGCCCCACTGCTGGGTGAAGGCGGGGTTGGAGCTGCCGCCGCTGCCGAAGCTGAGGCCCGAGCCGGGGACCGGGTCGGCGTCCTTGCCGAAGATCAGCGGGTAGAGGAGCCCGGAGATCACCGCGCCGATGAGGGGAGCGACGATGAACAGCCACAGGTCCTTGAGCGCGGCGCTGCCGGAGAAGAGGGCGGGACCGATCGAGCGGGCCGGGTTGACCGAGGTTCCGGTCAGGCTGATGCCGACGAAGTGGATCGCGGCCAGGCTGAGCCCGATCGCCAGCGGGGCGAGCATCGCGTTCGCCTTGTTGCGCTGGTCGGTGACGGCCAGGACGATCGCGACGAAGATCGAGGTCATCACGATCTCGGCGATGAGGGCGGCCCACCAGGAGATCCCGCTGGCGTGGTCGCCGTAGCCGTTGGCGCCCAGGCCGACCCTGGTCGAGCTGAAGCCCGAGAAGCCCTTGAACACGATGAAGAGGACGAGGGCGCCGATGATGCCGCCGAGGATCTGGGCGATGGAGTAGAGGCCGGCCTCGGCCCACGCGATGCGGCCGGAGAGGGCCGCGCCGACGGACACGGCGGGGTTGAAGTGGCCGCCGGAGATCCGGCCGAACGCATAGACGCTGATGACGATCGCGAGGCCGAACGCGAGGCCGACGGTGCCGTTGAAGGAGGCGTCGCCGGCCTTCAGGCCCGTCGCGACTGCGGTGCCGCAGCCGAGGAACACGAGCACGAAGGTGCCGATCGTCTCCGCTGCGAGTTTCTGGACGAGGGTCGGGGCGGCGACTTCGGCCGCTTCTGCTGCTGCTTCAGACATGGCTCTGGTTCTCTCCTCGGATCGGTTCCCGGAAACCCAGGGGAATGAGACTCACCCTAGTAGTCCGGGGCGCTGTTGCCTGGTACATGCGCGGGTGCAAGGCTGACCGCGCAGCGCGTCGGGCGATGAGATATCTTGACGTCAAGAGTTATCGAGAGCGCCCCACGAAGGCCGAACGATCCCTAGGAGCGATGCCCGACATGTCGAGCAAGAGCATCATCTACACCCACACCGATGAGGCGCCGCTGCTCGCGACGTACTCCTTCCTGCCGATCATCGAGGCGTACGCCGCCAAGGCCGGCGTGAGCATGGAGACGCGCGACATCTCCGTGGCCGCGCGCATCCTCGCCCAGTTCGACCTCGCCGACGACGCGCTGACCGAGCTCGGCGAGCTGGCGAAGACGCCGGACGCGAACATCGTCAAGCTGCCCAACATCTCCGCCTCCATCCCGCAGCTCAAGGCCGCGATCAAGGAGCTGCAGAGCAAGGGCTACGACCTCCCGAGCTACCCGGAGTCACCCTCGACGCCGGAGGAGAAGGAGATCCGAGCCAAGTACGACAAGGTCAAGGGCTCGGCCGTCAACCCGGTCCTGCGCGAGGGCAACTCCGACCGCCGTGCGCCGGCCTCGGTCAAGAACTACGCCAAGACCCACCCGCACACGAACAAGCCGTTCGCCGACGGGTCCAAGACCAACGTCGCGACGATGACCGACCACGACTTCGCCTCGAACGAGAGGTCCGTGACCCTCGAGGCCGACGACACGCTGAAGATCGTGCTCGAGACCGCTGCCGGCGACAGCATCGTGCTGAAGGAGGACCTCGACGTCCTCGCCGGCGAGATCGTCGACGCCACCAAGATGTCCGCCGCGCACCTCGAGGCGTTCCTCGTCAACGCGCTGGCGCAGGCCAAGGCCGACGACGTCCTGTTCTCGGTCCACCTCAAGGCCACGATGATGAAGGTCTCCGACCCGATCATCTTCGGCCACGTGGTCCGCGCCTACTTCAAGGGCGTCTTCGAGCAGTACGCCGACCAGCTGGCCGCCGCGGGCCTCTCGCCCAACGACGGCCTCGGCTCGATCCTGCCCGGCCTCGACGACGTCGAGGGCGGCGCGGAGATCAAGGCGGCGTTCGAGAAGGCGCTCGCCGAGGGCCCGCGCCTGTCCTACGTCAACTCCGACAAGGGCATCACCAACCTGCACGTCCCCTCCGACGTCATCGTGGACGCCTCGATGCCGGCGCTGATCCGCAACGGCGGCCGCCTGTGGGGCGTCGACGGCGGCGAGGACGACACGCTCGCGGTCATCCCGGACTCGTCGTACGCCGGCGTCTACCAGGCGGTCATCGACGACGTGAAGCGCAACGGTCCGCTCGACCCGGCGACCATCGGCACCGTCCCGAACGTCGGCCTGATGGCGCAGGCGGCCGAGGAGTACGGCTCGCACGACAAGACCTTCGAGATCGCCGAGGCCGGCACGGTCCGCGTGCTCGCCTCCAACGGCGAGGTGCTGCTCGAGCACGACGTCGAGGCCGGCGACATCTGGCGCGCCTGCCAGACCAAGGACGTGCCGGTACAGGACTGGGTCAAGCTCGCCGTCACCCGCGCCCGGGCCACCGGCGCTCCCGCGGTGTTCTGGCTCAACGAGTCGCGCGCCCACGACGCCGAGATCATCAAGAAGGTCCAGGCCTACCTCCCCGAGCACGACACCGAGGGCCTGGAGATCCAGATCCTCGCGCCGACGCTGGCCTGCTCCTACTCCCTGGACCGCATGCGCAAGGGCGAGGACACCATCTCGGTGACCGGCAACGTGCTGCGTGACTACAACACCGACCTCTTCCCGATCCTCGAGCTCGGCACGTCGGCGAAGATGCTGTCCGTCGTACCCCTCATCGCCGGAGGCGGTCTGTTCGAGACCGGTGCGGGAGGCTCGGCGCCGAAGCACGTCCAGCAGCTCCTCGAGGAGGACTACCTCCGCTGGGACTCGCTGGGTGAGTTCTTCGCGCTCGTCCCCTCGCTGGAGAAGTACGCCGAGCAGGCCGACGCGCCCGCCGCCAAGGTCGTCGCCGCCGCGCTCGACCGGGCCACTGGCACCTTCCTCAACGAGGACCGCAGTCCCGGCCGCAAGCTCGGCACCATCGACAACCGCGGCTCGCACTTCTACCTCGGCCTCTACTGGGCCGAGGAGCTGGCGAAGCAGACCGAGGACGCCGAGCTCGCGGCCACCTTCAAGCCGCTGGCCGAGACGCTGCGCGCCAACGAGCAGAAGATCGTGGACGAGCTGCTCGCGGTCCAGGGCAAGCCGGCCGACATCGGCGGCTACTACTACCCCGACGACGAGCTGGCGTCGGCCGTGATGCGGCCGAGCGAGACGTTGAACAAGGCGCTGGCCGATTTCTGATCGAGCAGCGTGACGCGCCGGTGCCCGGGACGAGAGATCGTCCCGGGCACCGCGCATTTCTCCTGACAGCACGGGCGATGCGCTGGGAGGGCCGGGAAAATCGGAGGCGGGCGTCGGTGGTCGAACCTAGGCTGACCAGCGATGACCGCCACGCTGACTCGGGCTGATGGCGCCACGACGTCGGCGCCGGCCTCGGACGACCCGCGACGCCGCGTCGACTGGCGCCGGCTGCGCAGTCCCGTCGCCGCGGCGGCGCTGGTCGCGCTGGCGCTGACCGCGCTCGGGCAGTCGCTCGGCACGGTCGTCGCAGGCCGGCTGGCCGAGCACCCGACCACCCACCTGGTGGTGCTCCTCGCGAGCCTGGTCGTCGGTGGCGCCGTGCTCTACACCGGCGGCCTGGTCGCCTGGGCGGGCGTGGTCGACCGGGCCGAGGGGCGGCTGCGCGGCGACGTGCTCGACGCGGCCCTGCACCAGCCGCTCGCCGCCCTCAGCGAGCAGGCGGTCGGCGAGATCCTCGACCGGGTCGACGACGACACCCACGAGGTCGGCACCCTCCTGCGGCTGCAGGTCTGGCGGGTCCTGCTGACGCTGTTCGGCCAGCTGCCGCTGTGGATCATCGCCGGCGTGACCTGGTGGCCGGCCTTCGTCCTGTTCCCGGTCATCGGGTTCGCGCTGATGCGGATCGTCCGCCCGCTGCTGACCCGGATCGCCCAGCTCAAGGTCGTCGAGGAGATGGCCTGGACCGACCACGCGGCCGCGCTCGAGGAGGGCGTCGCCGGCCGTGACGACCTGCGCACGAGCCTCGGCCAGCCCTTCGCCGTACGACGCCTCGCGCGGCTGTCGGCCGTGGTGCACGAGCGCTTCCACCGGGTGCTGCGGCTCGAGGCGCGGCTGGCGGTCCGGGTCGGGCTGCTGCTGCACGGCCTGCTCCTCGGCATGGCGGTGGTCGGCGTCGCGCTGGTCAGCGGCGGCCACCTGTCGGTCGCCCAGCTGGTCACCCTCTTCCTGGTCACCACGAACTTCGTCGGCCAGCTCAACAACCTCTCCCACCAGCTGCCCGACATCCAGGCCGGGCTCGGCGCGATCATCCGGCTGCGCCAGCTGCTCGCCGTGCCCGCGGAGCCGACCGGCGGTGCGCCGGTGCCCGAGGGCGCGCTCGACCTGACCATCACCGGGCTCGACTTCTCCTACGCCGTCCCGCCGATGGAGGGCGGGTTCGCGCTGCGCGGCATCGACCTGTACGTCGAGGCGGGCCACACCCTCGCGCTCGTCGGCCGCACCGGCTCGGGCAAGTCCACGCTCGCCTCGCTGCTCTCGCGCGCCGTCGAGCCGCCGCCCGGCTCGGTCCTGCTCGGCGGCGTCGACGTGACCACGCTCGACCTCCACGAGCTGCGGGCGCGGGTCGGCGTCGTCACCCAGCGCACCGAGATCCTGGCCGGCACGCTCGCGGACAACATCACCCTCTTCGCCGACGTCGCGCGCGACGAGGTCGTCGCAGCGGTCGACGAGCTCGGTCTGACCGACTGGGTGGCCGGCCTGCCGTCCGGCGTCGACACGCTGCTCGGCCCCGGTGGCACGGCCCTGTCGGCGGGGGAGGAGCAGCTCGTCGCGTTCGCGAGGCTGCTGGTCCGGCACGTGCAGGTCGTCGTGCTCGACGAGGCGACGGCGCGGATGGACCCCGTCACCGAGGCGCGCGTCGTCGCGGCGGCCGACCGCCTGCTGCGCGGCCGCACCGGGGTGCTCGTCGCCCACCGCCTGAGCACCATCGAGCGCGCCGAGATGGTGGCGGTCCTCGACCACGGCCAGGTCATCCAGCACGGCCTCCGCGACGAGCTCGCCCAGGCCGACGGGCCGTTCCGCCGGCTGCTCGTGGCGAGCGCGACCGAGGAGTTCGACGACCCCGAGACCACCGCCGACTCGTCGGTGGGCGGCAGGCGGCGGGCCGGCGCACCACCGGCGCACGCGCCGATCGGCACCGGCCCCTCGCTCGCTCGCGGCATCTGGCGGGCGCTGTGGGTCCGGCCGTGGTGGGGCGCGTGGTCGATCATGCTCTTCCTCGGCGGCACCATCCTCGCTCCGCTCGGCGCGGTGACCGGCTTCCTGTGGGGGCGCATCGTCCAGGGTCTCTCCGAGGGCGGCACCCCGACCGGACTGACGGTCGGGCTCGCGGTCTCGCTCCTGGTGGCGCCGTTCCTGCTCGCCGACGCGTTCCGCCGCTACCCGCGCTGGTGGATCGAGATCATGCTGCGGGTGCGGATGGCCGTGCTCGTCGGCCAGACCCGCACCCACCGGCTCCCGCGCACACCCCCGGGCGAGGTCGTGGCGCGCACGCTCGACGCCGACCGCTACGCCCGGTACGCCGACCGCTGGGTCGACTTCTCCAACGGGCTCCTCATCGCCGCGATGACCATGGTCGCCGGCGGCACCTGGCTGGCCGGCGGCGTGCTGCTCGCGGTGATGCTGACCAGCGCCGTGGCGTCCTCGATCGGCCGGCCGATCGCGGGTCGCTCGGCGTCGCGGTCGTCGGCCGCCCGCGCCCGGTTCGGCCGGGCGCTGGTCTCGGCGGTCGAGTCGGCGCGCACGGTCAAGCTCGCCGGTCGCACCCCCGAGGTGCACGCCCACGTCCGCGAGGTCGACCGTGGCCGTGTCGAGGCGGCGGTGTTCGAGCACCGCGTCCAGGCGGTCCTCGACGGCGTCCCGATCGTGATGGTGCAGGTCGGCGTCGTGGCGGCCTGGGCGCTCTACCTCTGGGGAGCCTGGGGGCTCGCGACCGCGATCCTGGTCGCCAACGCGGTCAATGGCTTCGACTGGTTCGGTCGGGTCGCGGGCTCCGTCGTCACCGAGGCGCCCGGCACCCGCGCGTGGCAGCGGGCCACGGCGCGGTTCGCCGGCGGGGTCGACCTGATGGAGATGCCCGAGGGTGTCGATCTCGTCGGCGGGACGTCGCCGGAGCCGGCGGCGCCGACCCGTGAGCGGCTCGGCCGGCTGGTCCTCGGCGGGGTGACCGCGGTCCACGACGACGGCACCCTCGGCGTCGTCGACGTCGACCTCGAGATCGAGCGCGGCGAGCTGGTGCTGCTGCTGGGCCAGGTCGGCTCCGGCAAGTCCAGCCTGCTGGCCGCGCTCGCCGGCCTGCTCGACCACACCGGCGCGATCCGCTGGAACGGCCGCGAGGTCGAGGACGCGGAGGCCTTCCTGCGTCCCGCCCAGGTCGCGCACATCGCGCAGGTCCCGAGGGTGCTGTCCGGCACCTTCTCCGACAACGTGCGGCTCGGCCACGACCGCGACTTCGAGGGGCCGGTCGCCGATGCTCGTCTCGGTCAGGACGTCGCCGACGCGGGCGGCCCCGACGCGGTCGTCGGGCACCGCGGCGTACGGCTCTCCGGCGGGCAGGTCCAGCGTCTCGCCCTCGCCCGCGCCCTCGCGACCGGGTCCGAGCTGCTGCTCGCCGACGACGTCTCGAGTGCTCTCGACGCCGCGACCGAGGTCGAGCTGTGGACCGCCCTCCGCGCCCGCCGTACGACGGTCCTCGGCGCCACATCGAAGCGCGCCGCCCTCGCCCAGGCCGACCGGGTGGTGGTGCTGGTCGACGGCCAGGTCGCGGCCGTCGGCCCGTGGACGGACCTCGCCGCCGGCTGGGGCCACCTCGCCGGCTGACCGCCCGACGTGCTCGCCCTTCCGCTGCGGTGACCGGCGACGTACTCTGCTGCCCTCGGGAGTGCTGGCCATCGGGGGTTGGGCATGCGAAGGATCGTGGAAGTCGTCGTCGTCATCACCGTCGCGGTTGCCGCGAGCGCAGTGTCAGTGGCTCGATCGGAGGCCGCGCCGGTCAGTGTCGGCCATGACCAGGTGCATCGATTCCTGCGGCGTGACTGCGTAGAGGACGAGCGCCCGCTCAAGGCAGGCTCCTCGCAGCTGGCGGATCTCTTCGCCTGCGGAGGCGGCGCCATCGCCGTGCTGCCGTTCGGCGACTTCGCCGGGCCGAGGATCAGCATTCCGCTGGTGGCGGGCGGAGCGCTGATCGGTTTGGGGTACGTCGGGGCGAGTTGGGGGAAGATCGAACCCCGGTTTGGCACGCGCACCAAGTACGTCAAAGAGACCCGGATGCGACAGTTCGTGAAGAAGGAGCGCGTGCCGTGGCCCAACTCGTCTTCGAAGACAGCCAGACGTCATCGGAATACCCGATACGACGTCTACCAGATCTGGTACAAGGACCACGAGACTGGCAGAACGCTGGCGTGGAAGTACGGCATTACGCGCATTGGCAGGCGGCGTCCAGAGTCTCAGATCGGGACATGCAACGGTGCGGAGGAGACGGTCTGGGAGTCCTGCGACTGGAAATGGGTGCGGCAGAAGGTGAGGGGCTACTTCCGTGCTCGCGCCATCGAAGCCACCTACGCGGCGCGGTTCAAGGCGAAGAGGGACATTGTCCGATTGGCATGAGGAAATGCCTTTGATGGATCGGACCGGCTCCGAGCCTCCCGCGACGAAGCCGGTCCGGGGAACCGACATGGTTGACGTCAAGTCGAAACGTCTTGTGTTGCGGCGGTCTGTCGATGCGTCCGAGCGCGATTTTGCCGCGTCGACTGAGTGGCAGGACTATCTGAGGGCAACGGTGCGGTCGGATAGGCGACACGGTCCTCTGTTGATCAACGTCCGGGACGACGTCGAGGACTACTCCTTCAAGGGTGGGCGCCGCAAGGACGGCAGGATCTACGCCACGGTCACGATTCCGTCGGCGTGGCTGGACAAGCCAACGGCGTACGAGAACGCGGATGTCTACCGCGCGGTGAAGGCGAGGCTCTTCGCGGACTTGGCGGAGGCGGCCGACCTGCCGACGCCTCCGCCGCTGCCCCGGAAGCTGCCGCCGCGCGAGGAGAAGATGGCGCCGGGGGCCGGTTACGCGTGGCTGAGCGAGCGGAAGCGCTTCAAGGCGCCGAAACAGGCGGTGCGCGAGTGGTTCTTCGCCGACGAGGCGTGGCAGGAGTACCTGCCGCGGACGCAGGGCGACCTGTACAGCTTCGTCTACTTGATCGAGGACGTCGATGAGTTGAAGTGCACCTACGGCCGTAAGCGGAACGGCGAGGTCTCCGTCGGTGTCCATGTGCCTGCCGAGCTGCTCATCAACAACGCCGATCCCGAACTCACTCTGGCCCAGGTCGCAAGAGAGGCCTATCTGTGGGGTGCGGAGAAGTTCGGTTGGCCGGAGCCGCCGCCGGTGCCGAAGCGTCCGCCGGGTCATGAGAAGCCGAAGCGTCCGATCAACACCGATGTGGGCCCGCTCCGGCGTCCGTCCCAGCGCCACTGATGGAACCGGTGCCTCCGTGGGGCGCGAGCCCGTTCGCCCCACCCGCCGACAGGGTGTTGCACGACATCGACGGTGTCTACCTCCGGTCGAAGCACCTGGTGCTGCGTCGGTCGGTGGATGCGTCCGCGGACGACTTCGCGGACTCGACCGAGTGGCAGGACTATCTGAGGGCAACGGTGCGGTCCGACCTCCGACACGGTCCAGTGCTGATCAGCGTCCAGGATGACGCTGAGGACTACTCGTTCAAGGGCGGGCGCCGCAAGGACGGCCGCATCTACGCCACGGTCACGATTCCGTCGGCGTGGCTGGACAAGCCGTCGGCGTATGAGAACTCGGACGTCTACCGCGCGGTGAAGGCGAGGCTCTTCGCGGACCTGGCCGCGGCGGCGGACCTGCCGACTCCTCCACCCCTGCCCCGGAAGCTGCCGCCACTCGACGAGAAGGTCGCGCCGGGTGCGGGAGTCGCCTTCTTGAGCGAGCGGAAGCGGTTCAAGGCGCCGAACCTGGAGGAGAACGAGTGGTTCTTCGCCGACCAGGCGTGGCAGGAGTACCTGCCTCGCACCCAGGGCGATCTCTACAGCTTCGTCTACCTGATCGAGGACGTGGACGAGCTCAAGTGCACCTACGGGCGGAAGCGGAACGGCGAGGTCACGGTGAGCGTGCACGTTCCGGCGGAGCGGTTCGTGAACAACCCCGACCCGGAGCTGACCATGGCGGAGACCTGTCGCGAGGCGTTCGTGTGGGGTGCGAAGAAGTTCGGGTGGCCGGAGCCGCCGCCGGTGCCGAAGCGTCCGCCGGGTCATGAGAAGCCGAAGCGCCCGATCAACACCGACGTGGGGCCGCTCCGCAGTCCGTCCCGACGGCACTGACCACTAGGGTCGGAGGGTGAGCACGAGTCAGCCCGGCCAGCCGACGTTCGTCCGGTCCGATGTGGTCGTGCTCGGGGGCGGGTGCGCGGCGATCGTGGCGGCCGGGCTCGCTCACTATCTCGGCTGGGCAGGGGCGGTCGCGTTCGTGCTGGCGGGCGTGGCGGTGACGCTGCTCGCCAGCCTGGTGGGTCGCTCGGTGGAGCAGCTCGGCGACCGGTTCGGCCCGGGCGCGACGGGCGTGCTGCAGAGCGCGCTCGGCAACCTGCCGGAGCTGTTCATCTCGCTGTTCGCGCTGAAGGCCGGGCTGGTGGCCGTCGTCCAGGCGGCCCTGATCGGGTCGATCCTGGCCAACCTGCTGCTGGTGATGGGCGTCGCGTTCGTCGTCGGTGGCCTCAAGCACGGCTCGCAGTCGATCGACTCCGGGCGGGCCCGTTCGATCTCGACGCTGATGATCGTCGCCGTTGTGGCGCTGGTCTTCCCGTCGCTGGCGAGCTGGATCCACGCACCGGCGGGCGACCACGAGAAGGCGCTCTCCGACATCGCCTCGGTGGTACTGATCGCGCTGTTCGCGCTTTCGCTGCCGGCGTCGCTGCGCCGCAACACCGGGCACAGCGGACTGAACTCGCCGATGGCGCACGCGTCCGAGCCGCCGCGCTGGTCGGTCGGTCTCGCGGTCGGCCTGCTCGCCACGGCCGGCGTCGCCTCGGCGTTCGTCTCCGACTGGTTCGTGGCCGCGCTGCAGCCGGCGATGAGCTCGTGGGGGATCAGCGACGCGTTCGCCGGCCTCGTCATCGTGGCGATCGCCGGCAACGCGATCGAGAACGTCGTGGGCGTGCAGCTGGCCGCGCGCAACCAGTCCGACTACGCCTTCTCGCTGATCATCAACTCGCCGCTGCAGATCGCGCTCGCCCTCGCCCCGGCGCTGGTGCTGCTCTCGCAGGTGCTCGGCTTCACCGCGCTGACGCTGGTGTTCTCGCCGATGCTGGTGTGCGCGGTCTTCCTGGCTGTCCTGATCGCGGTCGTGATCACCGTCGACGGCGAGTCCAACTGGCTCGAGGGAGCCGCCCTCATCGGTGTGTACGCCGTCGTCGCGACCTCCTTCTGGTGGGGATGAGCGCCGCGAGGCCGGGCCTCGCCATCCTGGCGCTGGCCGTCGGCGGCTTCACCATCGGCACGACCGAGTTCGTCACGATGGGCGTGCTGCCCCAGGTGGCCCACGGCGTCCACGTCTCTGTGCCGACCGCGGGGCACATCATCTCGGCGTACGCGCTGGGGGTGGTGGTCGGCGTCCCGATCCTGGCGTTCTTCGGGGCCGCCCTGCCGCGGCGCGGCATGCTCGTCGGCCTGATGACGGCGTACGCCGCCTTCAACGTGCTCAGCGCCGCGGCGCCCACCTACGCGGTGCTGGCGGTCGGCCGGTTCCTCTGCGGGATGCCGCACGGCGCCTACTTCGGCGTGGCCAGCCTGGTCGCCGCGAGCCTGGTCGAGCCGGGTCGCCGCGGACGGGCGGTCGCGGCGGTGATGCTCGGGCTGTCGATCGCCAACGTGGTGGGGGTCCCCGCCGCGACCTGGCTGGGCGAGAACGTCGGGTGGCGGGCGACGTACCTGACGTCGGCCGGGTTGGCCGGGATCACGGTGCTGGGCATCGTGGCGGTCGTGCCGAGGATGCCCGGCGACTCCGAGGCGAGCGGCCGGACCGAGGCACGGGAGTTCTTCGGCAACCTCCAGGTCTGGCTGACGATGGCGGCCGGCGCGATCGGGTTCGGCGGCTTCTTCGCCGTGTACTCCTACGTCGCCAAGACCGTCACCGTCGTGGGCGGCCTGGAACGCGGCACGGTGCCGGTCTTCGTGCTCGCGCTGGGGCTCGGCATGGTCGCCGGCACCTGGCTGGCCGGGGAGCTCGCCGCGATCTCGGTGTTCCGGAGCCTGATCGGCGGAGGCTGCGGCTGCGGCGTCTTCCTGCTGGTCTACTTCGTCGCGGCGCCGCACGGCTGGTGGCTGCTGCCCGTCGCGTTCCTGGTCAGCTCCAGCGGCTCGGTCCTGGTGGTGAACCTCCAGCTGCGGCTGATGGACGTCGCCGGCAACGCGGTCACGCTCGGTGCCGCGATGAACCATGCGGCGCTCAACCTCGCCAACGCCCTCGGCGCCTGGCTGGGCGGCATCGTGATCGCCGCCGGCCACGGCTACCGCGCGCCGGCCCTCGTCGGCGCGGTGCTCAGCGTGCTGGGCGTGGTGATCCTGCTGTGGTCGGCGGCCGCCCACCGGCGTACGGTCACGCCCGCCTGAACCAGCGCCGCCGCGCTTTCTCGGCCATGGGGGAGTCGGCCATGATCTCGCCCTCGAGCGTGGTGACCGGCAGCGGCTCCCTTCCGTAGGACGCCAGGATCTCGTCGCTCAGGGCGACGGCCTCCATCTGGTCCGCGCCGGTCCAGTCGACCTGGGCGGTCTGGAGGCCGGGCGGCAGGGTGCCGCCGCCGAGCAGCAGCCGCCACTCGTCGAGCCCGAGCATGAGGTGCTCCAGGCCCGCGATCCGCAGGACCTGGAACGGGTCGACCAGCACGCCCGGCAGCGCGTGGACGCTGCGCAGGCGGGGCAGCCCGAGCACCGGGGTGAGATCGACCGGACCGCCCACGCGGGCGATGTCCAGCGCCTCGAGCTGGGGGTTCGCCACGTCGAGGACGGTGCGGCCGTCGATGCCGCCCACGCGGTTGAACCGCGGGGGTGCCTGCCGCGCGTCGAGGCCGATGTTCTTGGGGCGCACCCGCCGGCCGCGGATGCGCAACTCTGGCGCGTCGTACATGACCTCCTGGTCGGCGTCCCTGCCGCGCGCGATCACGTGCACGCGGCCGCAGCCGTCCTCGTCGGCGTAGCAGAGGAAGACGACGGGCTCGGGCCGGTCCTCGTCCTCGGCGGTGGCGAAGTAGAGCTCCTGCCACTGCTGCAGCTGATCGTCGACGGTGGGCCGCTCCTGCGGCTGCTGCGCCGCCGGGACGCCGACGTCGTCGCAGGAGTAGCCGCACACGCCCGGGTGGAGGAGCACCATCACCCGCACGGTGCCGGTGCCGGGCAGCCGGTCGGTCCGGCTGGCCTCGAGGAGCGGTCGGTACGTCGAGAAGTCGTCCCAGTCGATCACACGCGCGCCCTCCGAGTCGGTCGGTGATGGTCCTGCGGTCAGCCGTACAGGGTCAGGAAGCTGTGGGAGGCGGCCGCGACCAGCTCGTCGGCGCTGGCCCGGACGGCGCCGTCCAGCCAGGCGGTGATCAGCTCGGCCATCCCGCCGATGAAGAGCAGGCCGGCCAGCTCGTCCTCCTGCGCCGTGCGCTCGGGCAGGTCGAACCACTGGCGCGCCTCCTCGGCCGCACGGTGGGCGAAGTGCCGCAGCAGCTCGGTACGACGCTGGCGCAGCTCCGGCATCGCGCCCGCCTCGACGATCGAGACCCGGCCCTTGCGCGGGTCGCTCACGATCATCTCGACGAACGTGCGCATAGTGGCCTGGGTGCGGGCGACGCCGTCGTCGCCGGCCTCGTCGGCAGCGACGGCGGTGAGCTGCTCGATCTCGTCGGCGATCGCGTCCAGCACGGCCCGCAGCGCCTCGTCGAGGCCGCTGAAGCTCTCGTAGAAGTAGCGCTCGGTGAGCCCCGCCTCGGCGCAGATCGCGGTCATCGTCGTACGGCGGGCAGGGTCGGCCCACACCTCGAGGGTCGCCTCCATCAGGCGGGTCCGGCGCTCGGCCACCCGCTCCTCGGCGGGGACCCCCCGATAGATCCCGGACTGCACCGCCATGCCTCCACCCTCTCATGACCCGATCGGCGCTCAGGGGAAGGTTGACAGGGAGTCCTTCCTGAATCACTCTTGGCGCAGAGCAGGACATGCGCGCGCTGGAGGTCGAGATGGTGGAGCAGGCGACGGTCGAACCGCCGGTCGGAGACGTCCCCGAGGAGGTCGTGCCGCGCGAGCTCGCTCCGGTCGCCCCCGGCGACAAGGGCCTGCCCTGGCTCGGTCGGATCTTCGACTACGCGAAGTCGCCGATCGACTTCTTCCGGCACCAGTGGGACACCTACGGCGAGGTCTCGCCGTTCTACGCCACCGGCCGGACCGGTGCGGTGATCCTCGGCCCCGACGGGTGCGACGAGGTGCTGCGCAACCGGCACAAGGCGTTCGCGAGCGGGCCGGCGTGGGGCGAGATCGTCGGGCCGTTCTTCGACCGCGGGCTGATGCTGCTCGACTTCGACGAGCACCACGTACACCGGCGGATCATGCAGGAGGCGTTCACCCGCGACCGGCTGGCGGTCTACACCGAGCGGATGCAGCCGGCGATCGCGGCCGGCATGGCCGACTGGAACACCGACCCGAGGTTCCCGTCGTACTGGAGGCTCAAGGAGCTCACGCTCGACATCGCCGCCGACATCTTCATGGGCGGTGCGAAGGAGACCAGCCACGCCGAGATGAACCAGGTCAACAAGGCGTTCATCGACTGCGTGCAGGCGGCCGCGGGCATCGTGCGCGCCGACGTGCCGTTCACCCGGTGGGGGCGGGCCTTCAGGAGCCGCAAGGTGCTCGAGGACTTCCTCCGCAAGTACCTCCCGGCCAAGCGGGCGAGGCTGACCGACGACTTCTTCTCGGTGCTGTGCCACATCGAGACCGACGACGGCGAGCGGTTCAGCGACGACGACGTCATCAACCACATGATCTTCTTGATGATGGCCGCGCACGACACCTCGACCATCACGACCTCGACGATGCTGCAGTACCTCGGCCAGCACCCCGAGTGGCAGGAGCGCTGCCGCGAGGAGGCCCTCGCTCTGGGCGATGCGCCCACGATGGCCGAGATCGAGGGGCTGCAGGCGGCCGACTGGGTGATGAAGGAGGCGCTGCGGCTGCGGGCGCCGGTCCCGGCGATCGTGCGCCACACCGTCAAGGACGTCGTCGTGCGCGGCGTCCGCATCCCGGCGGACACGCAGTGCATGGTCGGCATCCAGTTCTCCCACCTGATGGAGGATCACTGGACCAACCCGAACGTCTTCGACCCAGAGCGCTTCTCGCCCGCACGGCGCGAGGACAAGTCCCACCGGATGGCGTGGGAGCCGTTCGGCGGCGGCGTGCACAAGTGCATCGGCCTCTACTTCGCCGGCCTCGAGGTCAAGTCGATCCTGCATCGCCTGCTGCGCGACTACCGCTGGACCGTCGACCCGGCGTACGTCGCCCCGCTGGACAACCACTCGCTGCCGTTCCCCAAGGACGGCAACCCGATCAACCTCACCCGCATCACCGCCGGAGGCCGCCGATGACCGTCACCGCCACCGTCAGGAGCGCGCGGCCCGGCTGGGTCACCGACGCCAAGCTCGCGTCCTGGACCCGCTGGGTCTCCGCGCCGGCGACCGGCGGCGAGCCGCTCACCGCCGTCGCGCCGTACGACGGACGCCCGACGGGCCCCGTGCCGTCGTGCACCTCCGACGACGTGGCCGCGACGGTCGCCGTCGCGCGCCGCGCGCAGCGGGAGTGGGCGACGCTGTCCTTCGACGCCCGCGCGCAGGTCGTCTACCGCTTCCACGACCTGCTGGTCGCGCGGCAGGACGAGGTGCTCGACCTGATCCAGTGGGAGATGGGCAAGGGCCGCTTCCACGCCTGGCAGGAGATCCTCCAGGTCGGCAACCTCGCCCGCCACTACGCCAAGCACGGCGCGGCCTACCTCGCCGACCACAAGGTCCGCGCCGCGATCCCGGTGGCGACCTCGGCCCGCGAGGTGCGGGTGCCGAAGGGCGTCGTCGGGATCATCTCGCCGTGGAACTACCCGCTCTACCTGGGCGTCGGCGACACCATCCCGGCGATGCTGGCGGGCAACGCGGTCATCGGCAAGGCCGACCCGCAGACCCCGCTGACCCTGCTCTGGACCCGCGCGCTGATGGCGGAGGCGGGCCTGCCCGAGCACGTCTGGCAGGTCGTCGCGGGGCCGGGTGCCGCGATCGGCGAGGCGGTCGTCGACAACGTCGACTTCGTGATGTTCACCGGCTCGACGGCCACCGGGCGGATCGTCGCGCAGCGTGCCGCCGGCCGGCTGATCGGCGCATCGCTGGAGCTCGGCGGCAAGAACCCGCTCGTCGTACGCGCCGATGCCGACCTCGAGGCCGCCGCCCGCGGCACCGTCATGGCGGCCTTCGCGAACACCGGCCAGATGTGCATCCACATCGAGCGGGTGATCGTCCACGCCGACGTGTACGACGACTTCCGGGCCTGCCTGGTGGCCGCGACCAGCGCCCAGCGGCTCGGCGCGGTCTACGACTACTCCGTCGACATCGGGTCGCTCGCCTCGCAGGCCCAGCTCGACAAGGTCGCCGCGCACGTCGCCGACGCCGTCGCCAAGGGTGCGACCGTGCTGGCCGGCGGCCGGGCACGACCCGACCTCGGGCCCTGCTTCTTCGAGCCGACCGTGCTCGAGGGCGTCACCGAGGACATGGAGCTCTGCCTCGGCGAGACCTTCGGCCCGGTCGTCGCGCTCTACCGCGCCGCGGACGACGAGGACGCGCTCCGCATCGCCAACCAGGGCACCGCCGGGCTGTCGGCCTCGGTCTTCTCCAAGGACATCGCGGCCGCGGACGCGATCGCGCGCCGGATCCGGGCCGGCTCGGTCAACATCAACGACGGTGCCGCGCTGGCCGCCGGCAGCATCGAGGCGGGGATGGGCGGCATGGGATCCAGCGGCCTCGGCCGCCGCCACGGTGGCGAGGGCATGCGCAAGTACACCGACAGCCAGACCATCGTCGCGTCCAAGATCGGGCCGCTCGGCCCCAACGCCAGGCAGACCCTCGACCAGTTCGTGAAGCTGGGCAACGGCCAGCTCAGGCTGATGCGCAAGCTGCGGGTGCGCTGATCGTCGAGGTCGCCGTCGGTCTTCCTTACCGGTAAGGAAGACCGATCGAGGAGCGTCGCTCAGTGGGGCTCGATCGGCAGGCCCGAGAGGAGCTGGTCGCGGGCGGGGGGCCAGGCGCGGCGCACGGACCGGTCGCTGGCGACCGCGCGCAGCATCTGCAGGCCGCGGATGGTGGAGATGGCCGTGGTCATGGCGCTGGAGAACTCGGGGCGGTCGGCGAGCTGGGGCGCGACCCGGCGGGCGCCGTCGTCGAGGGTCTTCATCACCGCGTGGTCGAACTGGACCAGGTGGCGGCGCAGGTCCTCGTCGGTGCGGGCGGCGGTGAACAGCTCGAGCTGGGCCCACGAGACCGAGCCGCTGAAGATCTCCCAGAGCCGGTTGAGGAGCACGGCGTACTGCTCGACCGGGCCGTCGGCGATGTTGAGCGGCTTGGAGACGAGCTCGTCGACGAGGCGGTCGGTCAGGTGGCTGAGGGCCTGGACGACCAGGTCGCCCTTGGTCGCGAAGTAGTGCGCCTGCGCGCCGCGGGTCACCCCGGCGCGCTCGCAGACGGCGGTGGTGGTGAGGCCGGCGTACCCACGCTCGACGAGGACGTCGATGGTCGCGTCGAGCAGGGCGCCGCGGGTGGCGGCCCTGCGCTCGGCCTGGGTACGACGGGGGCGGGCGGAGGCGGTGGACGCGGACGGTCGGGTGGTCATGATCCTCCTCAGATCGCGGCCAGCGTCGAGACCAGCCAATGGCCGCTCGAGCGTGTCATCGTGACCAGGATCCGGCTCTGGTCGAGCTGGGGGCGGGACAGCCACTTGCTGCTCGAGGTCTGGTCGACGAAGAGCAGGACCCGCGCGGAGTCGCCGCTCAGGTCGAGCACGGACATCGTCTTGACCTGTGCGTCGACGACCGCCTGCAGCTTGGGTGCGGTGTGCAGGAGCGGCTTCTGGAGGTCGAGGTACTGCGACCTGGCGTCGCCGGTCAGCAGCGGCGTGGTGGCCCGCATGCCGGCCTGCAGCCGCCGGTAGTCGTAGGACAGCACCGAGGTGACGGCGTCGTCGGCGGCGCTGCGTACGTCGGCCTCGTCGGTGTCGTGCGAGCGCTGCTGGTGCAGCCACCACTGGCCGGCGGCCACCACGGCGACCGCGACGACGAGGAGGATCGCGGCGATCGCCGAGGCGAGGCGGCCACGGCCGGTGGAGTGGAGGCGGGTGCGGGTGTCGGACATGTCAGGCCACCGGGGAGATGTCGGAGATCAGCCAGTCGCCGTCGACCCGCTCCAAGGTGATCTGGAGGCGGTAGCGGCGGGTCGAGGGACCCTTGGTCGAGCTGTTCGTGATCGAGGCGTCGACGGCGGCGATCGCGACCGCGGTGGTGTCGGTGCTGCGCACCAGGCCGGCCTCGGTGACGTCGCCGTGCGAGACGCCGTGCGCCTTCTTGATCGCCTGCGTCAGAGCGCCGAGCGCCTTGGTGAACTGCTGCCGGAACCTGCCGGTCGACCGGTCGGCGACCCGGTTGAGGTCGCTGCCGATGTGCCGGTAGTCGTAGGAGGTGAACGCGACCGCGGCCTCGCGGGCGGCGGCCAGCGCGGCGGTGTCGCGCTGGTGGGAGGTGTGCTCGCGTCGTACGTCGCGCAGGGTCCAGCCGGCGGCCACGAGGGCGACCAGGAGGGCCAGCACGAGGACGGCGGCGAACAGGCCTCGCCCCGGCGGGGCCGCCGGGGGTCGCTCCTGCACCGTCTCCTGCACCGTCTCCTGCACAGGGTCCAGCTCGTCGTCGCTCATCGTCTCGCTCTCCGGTTCCGCGGTGTCCGAGATCATCCCAGGTCCTCCTTCAGGATCAGGCCGCGCAGGTCGGTCGGGCCGACGACGCGGGTCGAGCCGGGTGCGACGGTGGTGCCGTCGCCGCTACGGCCGGGCCTGCCGGCACCGGACGTGGTGGTGTTGCGGAAGGACGAGCCGGGGCCGAACCCGCGCGGGTTGGGCCGGGGCAGCGGCCTGCTGGTCGGGTCGCCGGGCGGACGCGGCACGTTCGCGGCGCCTCTTACGTCGATCCCGCTGCTCGCCGGCTCGGCGCAGAACGCGTTGAGGTTCGCGCGCATCGACGGGTTGCCCGGCACCTTCGACAGCTCGCTGGACTGCGTCGGGGGCGTGCCCGAGGACTCGTAGCCGCGGGTGCAGACGGCCTGCGAGGTGTCGACGACGGCACCGAGGCGGGCGTAGCCGTCGCCGGGCTGGATGTTGAAGGTGCCCTGGATGATCCGGGGGAGCAGCACCAGCTCGGTGTTCAGGCCGCGCACCCGCATCGGCTGCGCGACGATCTCGCCGACCGACAGCAGGTTGCCGAGCAGGACCGAGACCGACGTCGTGTTGTGCGACAGCAGCGTGCCGACCGCGCTCAGGGTGGCCGGCCCGTTCGCGAGGATCGCGGCGAGCTGCGGGTCGTTGGCCGCGAGGGTGCGGGTGAGCTGCTGCAGGCTGCGGCTGAGCGACTGGAGGTCCGGGTCGAGGTCGCGCTGGGTGCTCAGCACCCGCCGCCCGTCGCGCAGCAGCCGGGTGGTGCGCGGCAGGTCGCTCCCGAACGTCCGGCTGAGCTGGCGTGCGCGGACCAGCACGGTCGCGAGGTCCCGGCCGCTGTGGTCGAAGGTCCTGCCCAGCTCGGTGACGAGCCGGCGCAGCTGCTGCTTGCCGATGCTGTTCGCAAGCTGGTCGAGGTGCACCAGCAGCGCGGTCACCTTCGGCGGTGTCGTGGCGGCGCTGGCCGGCAGGACCTGCCCCGAGGAGAGGTACGGACCGTGGTCGCTGGGCGGGATGAGCTCGACGTACTGCTCGCCGACCGCGGACAGGTTGTCGACGCGGACCAGGGTGTCGGTCGGGACCTCGGTGCCCTTGTCCAGCTGCAGGTGCGCGCGTACGCCGTCGGGCGTGAGCTCGAGCGAGCGGACCCGGCCCACCGGGACCCCGCGCATGGTGACCTCGGCGTTCGGGAAGATGCCGCCGGAGTCGGGGAGGGCGACGGCGACGTCGAAGGACTGGCCGAGGTAGCGTGCCGGGATGCCGACGTACTCGGTGCCGGCGACGATGACCGACACCACCGCCACGACGGCGAACAGCGCGATCCGGACGCGATGGGCCAGGCTCACCGGGCACCTCCCGCCCGCGGGCTCAGCAGCTTGCCGAGGCCGCCCACGATGTCGGGCAGGCCGAGCTGCTGCGCCAGCTGCTGGGTGAGCGCGCTGAGCGGCGACGTGGCCGACGGGCTCGCGGGGGCACTCGCAGGGGTGCCGTCGGGTTGGAAGGGCTGGTTCGGCCCGGTCGTCGTCGGGGCGATGGCGGCCAGCAGCTGGTTCAGGCCGATCACCACGCTGCCCTTGAACGCGCCGTACGCACCCGAGAAGGCGGGCACCGCGGTGTCGGCGAACGGGTAGGTCACCAGGAGCGTGAGGTTGCGCGGGAGCTGGTCGGCGACCTTGCCGACCTGCTGCAGCACCGGTGCGAGCGCCTTGAGGTCGGCGACCGTGTCGGCGGTGCTGCGCCGGACGAAGCCGGTGGCACGGCCGCTGAGCCGGTCGAGCCTGCTCAACGCCTTGCGGAGGTCGCCGACCTGGCTCGCCAGCACGCCGGTCGCCGGGTCGAGGTCGTCGATCGAGGTCGCGATGACCTTGTTCTGGGCCGAGAGGAGACGCATGAGGCGCGCGCTGCTGTCGATCGCGGAGAGCAGCGCGGGCCGGCCGCGGTCGAGCTGGCCGACGATCGTGTCGAGGTCGCCGAGCAGGTGGCGGGTGTCCTGCTCGTGGCCCTTGAGCGCGGTCGAGAACGCCTCGGTGATCGTGGAGAGCTGCTGCAGCCCGCCGCCGTTGAGCAGCGCGCCGATCGAGGACAGCAGCTGCTCGACCTCGATGTCGTCGCTGGTCCGCGCGAGCGGGATCGCGCCGGTCGCACGCAGACTGCCGCTGCCGTGCGCGGGCGGCACCAGGGCGACGTACTTCTCGCCGAGCAGGCTGGTGCTGCTGATCGTCGCCACGGTCTGGGACGGGAGGTGCATCGAGTCCGAGACCTGCAGCGTCGCGCGGGCGACGTAGCCGCTGCTGCCTCGGGCGACGGTGATGTCGGTGACCCGCCCGACCGGTACGTCGGCCACCCGCACCGTCGAGTTGGGGACCAGGTCCAGCGCGTCGCGGAACTCCGCGGTCACCGTGTAGGTGTGGCTGCCGCCGGCCGCGCCGGGCAGCCGGGAGCGGGTCACGTCGGGCAGCGCCCGCATGCCGAGCACCACCACCGCGCAGGCGACCAGGCCGACCCCGACGGTCAGCAGGAGGGCGCGGGCGCGCGAGCTGATCACCGGCCACCTCCCGCGGACGACGGCGTCTTCGGCACCGAGGAGGGGCACAGCTGCGGCAGGCCGGCGCCCTCGAGGATCTGGCACAGCGTTGTGTCCGGGTGGGCCAGCAGCGGGGTCAGGTCGACCCGGGCGTCGAGCACACCGGTCTTGAGGTTGGCCGCGCCGAAGATGTTCTCGGTGCCGATCGGCGCGAGGTCGGCGATCTCCATCAGGTCGCGGCGGCGGTCGACCAGCGTGGTGGTCAGCCGCTCGAGCAGGCGTACGTCGACGGTGAGCCGGCCGCCGTTGCGTCGTACGAACCCGCGGACGACGTGCGTCGTGGCGGCCAGACCGTGGATCGTCGCGGCGAGCTGGGCGTGCTGGTGGGCGAGGTTGGTCGTGACGCCCGAGAGGTTGCGCTCGAAGGAGCGGATCGCGCCGTCGCTGCCGGACAGGGCGGTCACGAACGTCTGCAGCTGGTTGATCGTGCCGATGATGTCGCTGCGGCTGCGGCCGAGGGTGTCCAGCGCGCTCGCGAGGTCGGTGAGCGTACGCCGCAGCGTGGTGCCGTTGCCGTCCAGCGCGCGGCCCGACGTGGCGACGAGCTGCGAGAGCGCCCCCTTGCGGTTGGCGCCCATGGGTCCCAGCGCGGTCAGCAGCCGGTTGAGCTGGGCGGTGACGTCGTCGAGCTCCATCGGCGAGGCGGTGCGGCTCTCGCCGAGGTGCGCGCCGTCGGCCAGCCGCGGCCCGGACAGCCACGGCTTGGTGAGCTGGACGTAGCGGCTCGACAGCAGCCCGGGCGGCACGATCACCGCGCCGGTGTCGGCGGCCGCCGGCGTGCTCTCGTCGATCTTCATCTCGACCTCGACGTGGTCGCCCTCGTCGGTGATCCTGCTGATCCTCCCGACCGGTACGCCGACCATCCGCACGTCGTCGCCGGGGTAGAGGCCGATGGTGGTCGGGAAGTCCGCGGTCACCGTGATCGTCGGCTGGTGGCGCTCGACCAGCCACACCGCGACGGCGGCGACCACCGCGACGGCGAGCACGAGCGCGAGCAGGCGGCGGATCACTTCTTGCCACCCCCGCGCGTGTCGATCGGCACGAGGCCGGCGAAGGTGCCGTCGAACCAGCGTCCGTTGCCGGTCAGGTTGACGAAGTAGCGGAGGTACGGCGCCAGCAGCCGCAGCGACTCGTCGAGGTCGTCCTGGTTGCGCCTCAGGACGCCGAGCACCGTGTGGAGGTCGCGCAGCCCGGGGGTGATCTGCCCCTGGTTGTCCCTGATCACCGCGCGGATGGTGCGGGTGAGGCCGGTGGTCGTGCGGAGCAGCGCGTCGATCACCCGCTCGCGCCGGACGAGGGTCCCGGTGATCAGCGAGCTGTTGTCGATCAGCGTCACGAGGTCCGTCGTACGGCCGGCGAGGGTGGCGGCGATCCGTCGCGTCTGCGCGAACAGCGTCTGGACCTGCTGCTGCCGTCGGGACACGACGCGGCTGAGGTCGCCGAGCCCCGTCGCAGCCGTGCGTACGTCGGAGGCGCCCGGGCTGATCGCGGAGGTGACCGTGCGCAGGGCCTGGGTGAGCACCTTCGTCTTGATCGGGGTGAGCTCCCGACCGGCACCGAGGATCGCGTCCGTGACGCTGAACGGTGTGGTCGTCCGCGCCAGCGGGATGGTCGACCCGTCGGCCATCGAGCCGGTGCCGCCGGGGGTGAGCAGCAGGCTGCTCTGGCCGAGGAGCGTGTCGAGGCTCAGGCTGGCCGTCGTACGGTCGCCGAGGCGTACGTCGGTCTGCACGCTCATGTCGACCAGGGCGTGGTCGCGCTGGACGTGGACGGCCTCGACCCTGCCGACCGAGATGCCGGCGATGCGCACGGGATCGCCGGGGGAGATGCCGGCGACGTCGGTGAACTGCGCGTGCAGCGTCTCGCCGCCCCCGGAGAACAGCGATCCCAGCGTGGACAGCCGGAACGACGCCGTCAGCAGCACGGCACAGACCGCGATCGTGACGATGCCGATCGTGCGCGCGTTGCGGGCCGGGGCGATCATGCGCCGCAGATCCCCGTGCTCGGGCCGTACGGCGGGATGGTGATGGGCCTCGTCGACGAGCCGAGGTCGACCTGCAGGCCGATGCCGCAGTTGTAGAACTGGAACCACGAGCCGTACTGCGCCGACCGCATGATCGCGTTCAGCTTCACCGGCAGCAGGTTCAGCTTCTGCTGCAGCACGCCCCTGTGCGTCGCCAGCCGGTGGGCGGTCGCGCGCAGGCCGCGGATGGTGCCGGCCAGGTAGGGCCGCGATCGGGAGAGCAGTGTCGAGGTCGCACCGGCGAGCCGGTCGATGCCGGCGAGGGCGTCGACGATCTGGGTGCGGCCCCGGGCCAGACCGCCGGTCAGGTCGCGCAGGTGGGAGATCAGCTCGTCGAGCGGCCTCGATCTCTCGTTGAGCGTCGTGATCACCGAGGTCAGGTCGCGCACGAGCACGTCGATGGTGGCGTCGTGGCGGGCGATGGCGTGCCCGAGCGAGCCGGTGCCGTCGAGCAGGGAGGCGATGGTGCCGCCCTCGCCCTGCAGGGCCTGCACCAGCGACAGCGACAGCGCGTTGATCGACGACGCGTCGAGCCCCTGGAACAGCGGCTTGAAGCCGTTGAACACCGCGGTCAGGTCCAGGGCCGGGCTCGTGTGCGACTCGGGCAGGGTGGCGCCGGGTGCCAGGCGGGTGCCGGTGAGCGGCACCGTCAGGGCGACGTACCTGTCGCCGATCAGGTTGCGGTAGCGGATCGCGGCGGTGGTCGCGGTGGTCATCTCGACCGAGGTGTCGACGGAGATCTGGACGTCGGCCTGTGCGCTCCTGGTCAGCGACACCGACCTCACCCGGCCGACGCTCACCCCCGCGAGTCGTACGTCGTCGCCCGGCTTCAGCCTCGTCGCGTTGCTGAACACCGCGGAGTACGTCGTCGTGTGCTCGCCCTGGAAGCCCTCGATCGTGCGCGCGAGGAACGCCGTCAGCAGTACCGTCACGACCGTGAAGAGCGTCAGCCGGACGAGCGACCGGCGGAATCCCGACCTCATCCCAGCGGCCCTCCCATCAGCAGCCCGACGAGCGGGTTGGTGCCGGTCGCGGGGTGCCCGGGGAGGCCGTCGAGGCTGTTGATCGGGGTCTCCTGGTCGAGGCCGCGGAGGCTGTCGAGCTCCTTGGGCACCGGCGGCCACGGCACGGTGCCCTTGCCGTTCTTGGGGATCACCGGGCAGTAGGGGCCGTAGGCGCTGAGGTCCAGGTCCTTCGGGGCGTCGACGCCGGGCTTGTAGGCCCCGCGGCTGACCGAGACGAACAGCCGCGCCTTGAGGTAGGGCCCGTCGTCGAAGACCGCCTCGAGCCGGTCGGTGGCGAGCGTGATGCCGCGGATCGTGCACGCCAGCTCGGGTGCGTAGTGGCTGAGCATCTGCAGCAACGGCCGGCTGACCGCGACCACCTCGACCGCGTCGGGGCCGACGCGGTCGACGAAGCCGCGGGCGAGGTCGGCGAACCGGCCGGACGACGCGAGCAGCGCCCGCAGCTGCCGCTGTCGGCGCGTCAGCGTGCGGGCGGTGACGTCGAAGCTGACCAGGCTGCTCAGCAGCGGTCCCGCCGCGCGGCGGTAGGAGTCGCTGACCCGGCCAACCAGCCCGGCGTCGCCGACGACCAGCGGGATGGCCGGCCGCAGCTCGTGGGCGAACCGGGCCGAGTCGGCGAGCGTGTCGCCGATCAGCCGGCCGCGGCCGCGGACGGCGGTGGCCACGTTGGACAGCGTCGTCTCGAGGTCGGCGGGGGAGATCGCGGTGAGCAGCGGCTCCAGGTCGTCGAGGACGGTGCGCGTCTCGATCGCCTCGGAGGTCCGGTCGCGGTGGAGCACCGCGCCGTCGGCGAGCCGGGCGGGCGACGGCTCGGCGGGCAGCGTCAGGTCGACGTACTTCTCGCCGAAGATGGTCTTCGGCAGGATCTGGGCGGTCACGTTCGCGGGGATCAGGGAGAGCCGGTCGCGGTCGATCGCCAGGCTCAGCACGGCACCCCTGCCATGACCGGTGGCGCGGATCGAGGCGACGCGACCCACGATGACGCCGTCGAGCTTGACGTCGGCGCCGGTCGACAGCTGCGAGCCGGCGCGGTCGACGTCGAGCCGCACGTGCGCCGGGTCGTCGAAGGCGTGGGTGAACACCGCGACGCAGGTGGCCAGCAGTGCGAGCACCAGCACGATCGCCAGGACGCCGAGGGCGCTGAGCCACCGGCGCGTGTAGAGCGTGGCCAGCAGGCCCCCACCCGGCGCCTCGTCGACGTACGGCGACGGGCGGGTCATCCCGCGATCCTGACCGTGTCGGACGCTCCCCAGAACGCCAGCGAGATGAAGAAGTCGCTGACCGTGACGAGCACGATCGCGGCTCGGACCGCGCGACCAACGGCGATGCCGACGCCGCCGGGCCCGCCCTTCGCGGTGAAGCCGTAGTAGCAGTGCACCAGGATCACGATGACCGCGAAGATCAGCGCCTTGACCAGCGACAGGAGCACGTCGGCCGGCGGCAGGAACAGGTGGAAGTAGTGGTCGTAGGTGCCCGTCGACTGCTGGAAGCTCCTGGTGACGATCAGCCGCGTCGCGAAGTACGACGAGAACAGGCCCGCCAGGTAGAGCGGTACGACGGCGATCAGCCCCGCGATCACCCGCGTCGTGACCAGGTAGGGGATGGGCGGGATCGCCATCACCTCGAGCGCGTCGATCTCCTCGGCGATGCGCATCGAGCCGAGCTGGCCGGTGAAGCCTGCCCCGAGCGTGGCCGACAGCGAGATGCCGGCCACCAGCGGTGCGATCTCGCGGGTGTTGAAGTAGGCCGAGATGAAGCCGGTGAAGATCGAGGCGCCGATGTCGTCGAGGCCGGCGAACCCCTGCAGGCCGACCTCGGTTCCGGTGAAGAACGAGAGCAGCAGGATGATGCCGAAGGTGCCGCCGATGACGGCCAGCGCGCCGGTGCCGAAGGACGCCTCGCCGAGCAGCCGCCACACCTCCTTGCGGTGGGCGCGGAACGCGCCCGGAACCGCGACCAGGGCCCGTGCGTAGAACAGCAGCTGGTGGCCCAGCGACGACAACGCGTCGCTGACCCGGTAGAGGGAGTCGCCCACCCGCGAGGTGCTGCTCATGGCCGGCTCACGGCTGCGCCGGTCCGAGCTGCATGTAGATCGAGGTGATCACGAAGTTCGTCACGAACAGCGCGGCGAAAGCGATCACCACCGACTGGTTGACCGCGTCGCCGACCGCGCGCGGGCCGCCCTTGACGGTCAGCCCGCGGTAGCACGCCACCAGCGCGGTCATCAGGCCGAAGACCACCGCCTTGATCTCGCCGACGAGGAGGTCCTGGATCGTGGCGATCGTCCGGAACGAGGTCACGAACGCCCCGGGCGACCCGCCCTGCACCAGCACGTTGAAGACGTAGCCGCCCACCACCCCCACGACGCTGACCAGCCCGTTGAGGAGCACGGCCACGACGACGCACCCGAGCACCCGGGGTACGACGAGCCGCTGGATGGTCGAGATGCCGAGCACCTCGAGCGCGTCGATCTCCTCGCGGATCGTGCGGGCGCCCAGGTCGGCGCAGATCGCCGTACCTGCCGCTCCGGCGAGGAGCAGGGCGGTGACGATGGGGGAGGCCTCGCGGATCGTGGCGAGCGCCGACGCGGCGCCGGTGAAGCTCTCGGCGCCGAGCTGCTGAGTGAGGTTGCCGAGCTGGAGCGCGATCACGGCGCCGAACGGGATCGAGACCAGCATCGCGGGCAGCACCGAGACGAACGCGATGAACTCGGTCTGCTGGACGAGCTCGCGTGTCTGGAAGGGCGGCTTGAACAGCAGCCGCAGCGTCCGTCCCGAGAAGACGACCAGCCCGCCGACCGCGTCGACCAGATCTCCGAGGCGGGTCGCGGGGCTGGTGGTGGGGCGCCTGGTGCGCGGCGGCGGTGCGGGCAGCGCGGCGACGACGTCCTGCCACGTCTGCCCCTCGGGCGCCCCCGACGGGCGTCGCGCTGTCACCACGTCGCACCTCGCATGTTGCCTGGGTCACATCGGCGTCCGAGTGTTACTTGTCGGCACTCCTGCGCGCAAGTGTGGTTGCAGACCACATCCACAAGCGTCGTCGCGGGCGTCCGGGATCAGGCCGTCTGCGCAGGTGAAATGCCCTCCCGGAGCGCGCGTCCCGAGCCGTCGCACTTGCATGCTTGAGCGCCGATAAGTTTCGTGTCAGTCTGTGCTCCGGACCTGTGGCCCGCATCACTTTCCCTGTTCAACGCCGTGCGGCACGGAAGGACACCCCATGGATTTCGAGGACACCCCGGACGAGGCGGCCTGGCGCGATGAGGTGCGCGGCTTCCTGGAGGAGCACAAGGAGCAGCTCGGCTCCCGCTCGGGGCAGCGCACCTTCGACGAGACGCTCGCCCGGCAGCGCCAGGCGCTGCTCTACGGCGCGGGTCTCGTCGGCGTCACCTGGCCGGAGGAGGCGGGCGGTCGGGGCGGCAGCCCCATGCAGCAGGCGATCATCGACCAGGAGATGGCGCGGGCCGACGTACCGGGGCTGGTCAACCTGATCGGCATCGGCATGTGCGGTCCCACAGTGATCTACCACGGCTCCGAGGACCAGCGGAGCCGCTACCTCGAGCGGCTCCTGCGCGCCGACGACATCTGGTGCCAGCTGTTCAGCGAGCCGGCCTCGGGCAGCGACCTCGCCGCGCTCCGCACCAAGGCGGTCCAGGACGAGCAGGGCGACTGGCACGTCGACGGCCAGAAGGTGTGGACCACGATGGCCCACATCTCCGACTACGGCATCCTGCTGACCCGCACCGATCCCGACGTCGCCAAGCACCGCGGCCTGACCATGTTCGTGGTGGACATGAAGGCGCCCGGCGTCACCGTGCGGCCGCTGAGGCAGATGAGCGGCGGCTCGGACTTCAACGAGGTCTTCTTCGACGACGTCGTCATCCCCGACTCCGAGCGGCTCGGCGAGGTCGGCGACGGCTGGCGGGTCGCGCTCACCACGCTGATGAGCGAGCGGCTGACCCTCGGCGGCGGTGGCACCGAGATCGGCGTCAGCGTCGACAAGGTCGCGCGCCACGTCGCCGACCGGCTGCCGGACCTACCCGAGGAACGGCAGGCGATCGTGCGCCAGCAACTGGGCCGCTCGTACGTCGCCACCCTCGGCATCCGCTACACCGGCTACCGCCTGCTCACCGCCCTGAGCCAGGGCAATCTGCCCGGGCCGGAGGCGTCGGCGGGCAAGCTCGCCGGCACCAAGGCGGCGCGCGAGATGGCCGACCTCGCCGTACGACTGCTCGGTGACGACGCGGTGTACGCCGAGAGCTCCGACGGTTCCGGCTCCTGGCAGCTGGCCCAGGCCGGGCTGCCCGGCATGGCCATCGCGGGCGGCACCAACGAGGTGCTGCGCAACATCATCGGCGAGCGCGTGCTGGGCCTTCCGCCCGAGCCGCGCGCCGACAAGGACGTCACCTTCAACGAGCTCGCAAAGGCAGGCCGCTGATGTACTTCGACCTGGACGACGACCAGCGCTCCCTCGCTTCCGCGGCGCGCGACTTCCTCGGCTCCTCGGCCTCCCCGGCGGCGGCGCGTGCCGCGCTGGAGGACCCGTCGGCGCCGGTGCTGCCCGGCCGCGTGGACCTCGTCAAGAGCGGCTTCGCGGCCATCACCGTGCCGGAGTCCGCAGGCGGCGGTGGCGGCACCGTCCTCGACCTCGCGGTGGTGGCCGAGCAGGCCGGGCGGGTGCTGGCCGGCCCGTCGCTGGTGACCTTCGCCCGGGCCGCCGTGCTCCTCGACGGTGACGAGGCGCGGCTCGCGGGCCTCGTCGACGGCAGCCTCGCGGTGGCGGTCCACGACGGCGGCCCGGTGCTCGACGCCGTCGGGGCCGACCGCTTCCTGGCGCTGCGGGGCGAGGACGTCGTCCTGGCCTCCGGCACGGTGACCCGGCGGCCCGGGATCGATCCGACCCGCGGCCTCGCCGACGTCGCCCTCGACGAGGGCGAGGTGGTCGCGGCCGGCGACTCCGCGCGGTGGGAGCGGGCGCTGCTCGTCGGCCGCGCGATCCTCGCCGCGGAGGACCTCGGCACGGCCGCGCGCGCCCTGGAGATCGGGGTGGCCTACACCAAGGAGCGGCACGCGTTCGGCCGCCCGATCGGCTCCTACCAGGCCGTCAAGCACGCCCTCGTCGATGCGTACGTCGAGGTCGAGCAGCTCCGCTCGCTGGTCTGGTGGGCGGCCTGGGCGGCCGACCACGCGCCCGACGAGCTGCCCCTCGCGGCCAACGCCGCCAAGGGCGCGGCGGCCAGCGCGCTGGAGCGCGCAGGGGAGACACTGATCCAGGTGCACGGCGGCATCGGCTTCACCTGGGAGCACGACGCGCATCTCTACTGGAGGAGGGCCAAGGTGGATCGGTTCCTGCTGGGTGACGACGTCTCGGCGTACGACGAGGTGGCGCGGCTCGCCGTCGCGGGGGCGACCCGATGAGCGGCCCGGGCGAGCACGACCTCGCCGTCCTCGCCGAGCAGTGGATCGACCGGGTCGGCGACTACGACATGCTGCTCTTCGAGGGCACGTGGCACTCCTCGGCACAGATCATGGAGCGGGCCCGGCGGGCCGCCGCGGGTCTGGTGGGGATCGGCATCGAGCCCGGCGACCGGGTGATCGTGCTGACCATGAACACCCCGGAGGTGTTCGTCGGCTACCACGCGATCTGGCGCGCGGGAGCCGTCGTGACGCCGGTGATCTTCCTGCAGACCCCGCCCGAGCTGCGCCACATCCTGGAGGACTCCGGTGCCAGGGCGGCGATCGTCAGCCCGGAGCTGATCCCGCTGGTCACCGCCGCGGCCGAGGGCCTCGACCTGGGGCTGGTCGTCGCCGGCGACGTGCCCGACGGTGTCGACGCGCTGTCGTTCGCCGAGCTGGAGAGGTCCGAGCCGGGCGAGATCGTGCCGCGGGCCGACGAGGACATGTCGGCGCTGCTCTACACCGGCGGAACCACCGGCCGCGCGAAGGGCGTCATGCTCAGCCACCGCGCGCTCTGGGAGGCCGGCAGCGGCATGGCCGCGGTCGCGGAGACGATGGAGGCGCGGCGGAGCCTGCTGCCGCTGCCGCTCTCGCACGCGTTCGGGCTGAACGTTCTGATCGCCGGGCTGCACGCTCAGAAGCAGCAGGTCTCGGTGATGCAGCGCTGGTTCGACCCCCAGGGCTGGCTCGAGCTGGTGCAGGAGCACCGGCTCCAGTCGAGCCCGGTCGTGCCGTCGATGATGCAGATGCTGCTCGACCTGCCCTACCAGGACTACGACCTGGGCTCGCTGGAGTCCTTCGGGTCCGGCGGCGCACCGCTGCTGCCGGCGCTGCGCGACAAGGTCGAGAAGGCCTTCGGTGTCACCATCCTCGAGGGCTAGGGCTGCACCGAGACCAGCGCGATCGTCACGGCCTCGACCGTCGCGGAGAGCAGGCCCGGGAGCGTCGGCAAGCCGGCGCCGCACGCCGAGGTCGCGATCCTCGACCCGGCCGGGCAGCCCGTCGCGACCGGCGAGGAGGGCGAGATCTGCGTGCGCGGGCTCGGCGTGATGATGGGCTACTGGAACGCCCCCGACCTCACCGCGCAGACCATCGTCGACGGCTGGCTGCACACCGGTGACGTCGGCCGGCTCGACGAGGACGGCTATCTGTACGTCGTCGACCGGGTCAAGGACCTCATCATCCGCGGCGGCTTCAACGTGTTCCCGCGCGACGTCGAGGACGCCCTGCTCGCGCACGACGCCGTCGCGGCCGCGGCCGTGGTCGGCAGACCCGACGAGAAGAGCGGTGAGGAGGTCGTCGCCGTGGTCGCGCTGCACCCGGGCATGACCGCCGATCCCGAGGAGCTGATGGAGTTCGCCCGGGGTCGCCTGGCCCGCTACAAGTACCCCCGCGAGGTCCGTGTCGTCGATGCGGTGCCGGTGACCAGCGTCGGCAAGACCGATCGCAAGGCGGTGCGCGAGATGGTGCGCGGCGGCTGAGCCTGGAGGCTCGCGTCAGCGGAGGGCGAGAAGGCCCTCCTGGGCGGCCTCGGCGACGAGGTCGCCGGCGGTGGTGTGGACGGTCGCGCGGACGAACGCGCGACCGTCGGCCGCCCACGGCGACTCGCAGCGCCAGAGCATCCAGTCGTCGACCGGAAGCGGTCCGTGGAACCAGACCGCGTGGTCGATCGTGGCTGGGCGGACGTCCTCGGCGTACATCGAGCGGCCGTGGGGTCGTAGCGCCGGGTGCAGGATGCGCATGTCGCTGGCGTAGGTGAACAGCGCGGCCCGGAGCAGGGGATCGGCGGGCGCCGTACCCGTGGCGCGCTTCCAGACGAGCGTCGGCTGCTCGGGCGGGACCTTCGCCTCGAACCAGCCGGGTCCCATGCCGACGGTGCGCAGCTCGAACGCGTCCTCGGAGGTGGCGTAGCGCGAGAAGCCGTGCCGGAGCTCGGCGAGGACCTCGTGGTCGGGGCGCTGCGAGTCCGGCGGCGGCGCGTCGGGCAGCCCGAGGTGGTGGCGTACGCCGGAGCGCGGTGTCGCGAACGAGCAGGACATCTCGACGATGGCGCGACCGCGCTGAACGGCCATGACGCGCCGGTGGCTGAAGGACCGGCCGTCGCGGCTGCGCTCGACCTCGAGCGTGATCGGGACGGTCGGGTCGCCGGGGCGCAGGAAGTAGGCGTGCAGCGAGTGGGCGGCCCGGTCGGTGTCGACGGTGCGGCCGGCCGCGACCAGGGCCTGTGCCGCGACCAGGCCGCCGAACACGTGACCGGTGACGCCGGCCGCGCGGGAGTGCGGCGCGTCGAAGCGGTCGGTGCCGTCGGCGGCGATCTCCAGCAGCGTGAGCAGCTCGGGGAAGGGCGTGGTCCAGGGGTGCTCGGGCCCGTCGGGCCGTGAGCTGGCGGCGTGGCTCATCGATGGACACCCTCGGGCATCCGTGGACCCGTCGTCAATATCGGCACTCCTGCCGATAAGTAGCCGCTTCGGAGGGCCGGGACCCTTGACACCCGGGACGGTGGACCAGAAACTGACAGGACCCCTTGTCAGAAGGAGGATCGAGGATGACCGACGAGCGGCCCTTCGAGATCAGCGGGTTCTGCCACCTCGCGCTGGTGTGCTCCGACATGCAGGAGACCGTCGACTTCTACCAGGGCGTGCTGGGGCTGCCGCTGGTGAAGACGGTGGAGCTGCCGGAGGGCGGTGGCCAGCACTTCTTCTTCGAGGTCGCGCCCGGCTCCTACCTCGCCTTCTTCTGGTTCCCCGACGCGCCTCCGCCGGCTCCGGGCATCGCCTCGGCCGCGGACATGCCGGGCAACGGCTCGATCCTCAGCGCGGTCGGCTCGATGAACCACGTGGCCTTCTCGATCCCCGAGGACCGCTTCGAGGACTACAAGCGGCGGCTGGAGGACGCCGGCGTACGGACCGGCCTGATCCTCAACCACGACGACAGCCCGTGGACGGTCGCCGCGAAGATGCACCCGGGCGTCTACATCCGGTCGCTGTACTTCGTCGGACCGGACGGGGTCCTCCTCGAGCTGGCGGCCTGGACGCGCGAGATCGGCCCCGACGAGGCCGGCCTGACGCCGCGGACAGCGGCCGACCTGCGCGCGAAGGCAGAGGCCTGAGGTGCCTCGACTGCGCCAGGTCCCGCGCGCGGAGGACAACGCGCCGATCGTGGCGACGATGTACGACTACCTCTTCGGCGAGGGCCGCGACCCGGTCGCCGAGCCCGGCACCCCCGACGGCACGCCGGGCGACTGGTGGACGGTGTTCGCGCTGGTGCCGGACGTTCTCGACCACGCGGTGCGCGGCTTCCGGCTCTACCGCTCCTCGGACCGTCGCCTGCCCCCGGTGCTGCGCGAGCTCGCGCAGGCCCGCGTCGGCTGGGCACGCGCGAGCCAGTTCGTCTTCTCCCAGCACTGCCGCTCGCTGCGCGGTCTCGGTGTCCCCGAGGAGCGCATCGCCGCCGTCCCGTCCTGGCAGGTCTCCCCGCTGTACGACGACGAGGAGCGCGCCGTCCTCGCGTACACCGACGCCCTCGTGTACGACGGCGGCCGGGTCGCCGACGGCGTCTTCGCCGCGCTCCGCCAGCACCTCACCGACGAGCAGGTGCTGGAGCTGACCTACATCACCGCGATGTACGACATGCACGCCGTCATGAGCCGGGCCCTGCGCACCGAGTTCGACAATCGCGACGACCCGATCGTCGAGGTCGCCGGCCCGGCCGTCGACGGGCTCGCCGGGCAGCCGGCCGCTCGGCGCGACAGCGACCCGGTCGCCGAGTGAGCGCGCACGACCGGCCCGACCCGGACGAGCTGCTCGACGCGGTCCGCGAGTTCCTGGACGCGCCGCCGGGCGATCGCGACCGGCTGCACCGCACGGTCGCCGGCAACGTGGTCGCGATGGTCTCGCGACAGCTGGCCGCCGGCCCCGCGGACGAGGTGGATCACGTGCGTCGGCTGGCGGTTCTCGGCGTGCAGGACGACGCGGAGCTGGCCCGCCTCGCCGCGACCGTCGACGAGCCCGACCCGCGCTTCGACCTGCTGACCCAGGAGCTCGCCGCCTGGGCGCGGCGCAAGGTCGAGGTCGTCAACCCGCGCTACCTGGAGGACCGATGACCGACGATCACGTGCGGGCGCTGCGGGCGCGGGTCCGCGAGTTCATGGTCGACCTGGTCGAGCCGGCCGAGCCGACGCTGCACGGGGGAGGCGCCGCCGCCGAGGCACTGATGGCGGACCTGCAGCGGCAGGCCCGCGATGCCGGCCTGTGGGCGATCGGCCACCCGAAGCACCTCGGCGGAGGCGGGCTGCCGTTCCTCGACTACGTGCACGTCAACGAGGTGCAGGGTCGCAGCGAGTACGGCCAGGTCGCGCTCGGCACCTTCACCCTCCAGGACTCCCTGATGCTCGACCGCTACGCGAGCCAGGAGTGGCGCTCGGCGTACCTGGAGCCGATCGTGCGGGCGGAGTTCTGGCCGAGCTTCGCGATGACCGAGCCGGGGGTGGCGGGGTCGGACCCCACCCTCCTGCAGACCTCGGCCGTCGTGGACGGCGACTCGTGGGTGATCAACGGGCGGAAGTGGTTCACCACCGGCGCGCAGCGCGCCCGCTACACGACGGTCATGGTGCGCACCGAGACCGATGCGCCCGTGCACGAGTCGTTCTCGCTGATCATCGTGCCGACCTCGGACCCGGGCTACCGGATCGTCCGCGACACAGCCGTTCTCGGACTGGTCGAGGACCACTGCGAGGTCGTCTACGACGACGTGCGCGTCCCGCTCACCAACAGCCTGGGCCCCCGTGGCGCGGGCTTCCGGATCGCCCAGGAGCGGCTGGGACCCGGTCGGATCTTCCACGCGATGCGGTGGCTCGGTCAGGCGCAGCGGGCCTTCGACCTCATGTGCGAGCGGCTCAACGCGCGCTCGGCGCACGGCTCGTCGCTGGCGGCGAAGCAGCTGATGCAGCAGCACGTCTTCGACTCGTTCACCGAGATCCAGTCGGCCCGCCTGATGACCCTCGCCGCCGCGCGCCGCATGGACGCGGGCGACCAGGCGCGGGTCGAGATCGGCGCGCTCAAGGTCGCCGGTGCGCGCACCCTGCACAACGTGGTCGACCGCGCCCTCCAGGTCTACGGCGCCGAGGGCCTCACCGACGACACCCCGCTCAGCCGCATGTACCGCACCGCGCGCTTCGCCCGCTTCTACGACGGCGCCGACGAGGTCCACGTCGAGTCGGTCGCCAAGCGACTGCTGCGCCGGTACGCCTCCGGCGACCGCTGGGAGTTCGGCGATCACTGAGGACGGCGCTCGTCGGACGTCCGGCCGTGCCTTCCTTACCGGTAAGGAAGGCACGCAGGCAGAACCGTGGCAGAACCGTGGCAGAACCGTGGCACGACCCCAGCTCGGATCCGACGCGAGAACCGCCCGCGGGTTCAGGCACGGCGATCTCAGGTGAGGTGCTCGCTGTCCTTCCTTCCTTACCAGTAAGGAAGGACAGCAGGGGACTCGTCCTCGCCGTCGGTCGGGCCATCCGTCGGGCCGTCGGTGGGGCCGTCGGTCCAGAGATCGGCCTGCTCGAGCGGCAGGCCGAAGGTAGCGGTGATGTGCTCGCGCAGCAGTCGTCGCGCCGCGTCGAGCGGTAGCGGCGAGGTGCGGTCCGCCACCCGGTTGCGGAGCCCGTCTGCGATCACCACGAGGAGCTCGAGCTGGGCGGCCGAGGGGCGATGTCCGAGCCGGGCTGCCAAGTGGTGGGCGATGTGCTCACGCTCCTCCGCGATCGCCGCGGCCACGTGAGCGGCGCACGCCGGGCGGCCCGCCCGAGCTTCGCCCTCGGCCAGCGCACGGAGCATGGGCCAGGCGCGCACGCCGAGCAGATCCCGGTCGTCCTCGGGCAGCCGCACGGGCACCACGCTGTGGAACCCGGCACCGATCACCCAGTGGACCCAGCGCGCGGTGAACCGGCCGACCACTCCGTCCAGGAATCCGTCCCGTCCGTGGTGCCGCTGCTTGATCGCCGCCGCGCTCACCCCCTCACGCCGGGCGACGGCGCCCATCGTGATCTGCTCCACGCCGCCGGTGGTGAGCAGCCCGATGACGGCGGCGGTCGCGATGTCGTCGACGTTCGCCGATATCTCGGCGAGGAAGGGGTGCGGGTTGTCGTACACGAATCGAACTGTCTCCGAGACCGCCGACAATCACCGGTGTCTCTCCACAGGCCGTGCTCAGGCCAGCAGCAGCATGGCGTCGTGCTCGGCCTCGGCGACACGGCGGCCGACGGCGGCGAGCTCGACGGAGCGCTCGGCACCGGAGAGGTGACGGCCGACCTGGTGCAGGCAGATCACGCCCCACCGGAAGCACCCCATGACCTGCCACCATCGCAGGCGATCGGCGTCGACGCGGACGCCCCCGACCGACTCGTACGACGACACCAGGTCGTCGATGGAGCCGCAGCCGGCCACCTCGGCCGCCCGGCCGAAGCGCCAGGCCCGCACGGTCAGCCAGGCGAGGTCCTCGACCGGGTCGCCGAGGTGGGCCAGCTCCCAGTCGAGCACCGCCCGGACCTCGTGGGCCGACACGATCATGTTGCCGAGCCGGAAGTCGCCGTGGACCAGGCGCGGGGTCGCCGGAGGCGGGCGGTGGCGGCGCAGCCAGGCCGCGACGTACTCGAGGATCGGGTGCGGGTCGGGCTGGGCGGCCAGGACCGCGCTCCATGAGTCGAGCTCGTCGCCGTCCGGGAGCCCCGCGGCAAGCAGGGGAGCGGGGTCCACCTCGTGGAGCCGGGCGAGGATGCGACCGCAGTCGGCCGCGAAGCCCGCCCGCAGCCCCGAGTACGTCGGATCCCGCAGGATCCGTTGCGGCACCGACTCGCCGTCCACGTGGCTCATCAGCACGAACCCGTTCGCGAGCGGACCCGTGCCGGTGCCCGATGCCAGCACCCGCGGGCTCGGCACCCCGGCCCGCCCGGCCGCATCCATGCAGAGCGCCTCGCGGAGCAGCGCGCCCCCGTCGATGGAGCCGGGGGTGTCGAGCCGCAGGACCAGCGGGTCGGCGGCGACCCGGTCGAGCAGCCAGGTCTCGCGCGACGCCCCGGCCGGCAGCCGCCGCGCGCCGGCGCAGCGACCGATCCCGGGTGCGACCTCGTCGATCGCGTCGAGCAGCACCTGCACGGCGTCGTCGGTCGGATGGGCCACGAGATCACTGTAGGGACCTCCGGCGGCCGCCGGTGAACCTGCTGGCCGCGGTCGTGAGGCGCCTGAGAGAATGCACCGCATGTCCGCCACGACAGCGCACCCGCCCGCGCCGGAGACGGCCCCCGGGCCGCCGGCCACGGCCGAGGGGGCGGCTCGGCCGCGGGTCCTCTCGGGCATCCAGCCGACCTCCGACAGCTACCACCTCGGCAACTACCTCGGTGCGGTGCGCAACTGGCAGATCCTGCAGGCCGACTACCAGCCCTTCTTCTTCATCGCCGACCAGCACGCCATCACCGTCGACTGGGATCCCAAGCTGCTGCGCGAGCGCACGCTGCGCAGCGTCGCCCAGCTGCTCGCGGCGGGCGTCGACCCGGAGAAGTCGGCGATCTTCGTGCAGAGCCACGTGCCGGCGCACGCCCAGCTCGCCTGGGTGCTCAACGGCATCACCGGCTTCGGCGAGGCCCGTCGGATGACCCAGTTCAAGGACAAGTCGGCCAAGGAGGGCGAGGGCGCCGCGAGCGTCGGCCTGTTCACCTACCCGGTCCTGATGGCGGCCGACATCCTGCTCTACCGACCGCACTACGTGCCGGTCGGCGAGGACCAGCGCCAGCACCTCGAGCTGACCCGTGACCTCGCGCAGCGCTTCAACCACCGCTTCAAGAAGACCTTCCGCGTCCCCGAGCCGTACATCCTCAGGGCCACCTCGAAGATCTACGACCTCCAGGAGCCGACCAGGAAGATGTCGAAGTCGAGCTCCTCGCCCAGCGGCATCATCGAGATGCTCGACGACCCGAAGGTCACCGCCAAGAAGATCAGGTCCGCGGTCACCGACTCCGACGGCGAGATCCGCTACGACCCCGACGAGAAGCCGGGCGTCAGCAACCTGCTCTCGCTGCTGTCCGCGCTGGGCGGCGAGTCGATCGCCGACCTCGAGGAGCAGTACGCCGGCAAGGGCTACGGCCAGCTCAAGGGCGATCTCGCCGAGGTGGTGACCAACTACGTCACGCCCTACCGCGACCGCACGCTCGAGCTGCTCGACGACCAGACGTACCTCCTCCAGGTGATGGCCGAGGGCGCCGGGCAGGCCGGTCCGATCGCCGAGGCGACGCTGCGCGACGTCTACCAGCGCATCGGCTTCGTCGCCCCCGGGACGCCCGCCCGATGAGCTCGTTCCGCACGGCCCCGCCGACCGCCGACGACGGCACCGCCACCATCGGCGTCGCGATCGCGATCCCGGAGCCGTGGGCGACCGAGCTGCAGGAGTACCGCCTCCGCATCGGCGACCCCACCGCACTTGGCGTGCCCACCCACATCACGCTGATCCCGCCGACCGTGGTCGACCGCGAGCTCGGCCCGATCGTCGAGCACCTCGCCGGGGCGGCGGCGGACACCGAGCCGTTCCGCGTGCACCTGCGCGGGACCGGCACGTTCCGGCCGGTCTCCCCGGTCGTGTTCATCGGCCTGGCCGAGGGCATCTCGCAGTGCGAGGCCCTCGCCGGCGCCGTACGACGGGGGCCGCTGTCGGTCGACATCGAGTTCCCCTACCACCCGCACGTGACCGTCGCGCACCAGATGAGCGACGGCGACCTCGACCGGGCGTTCGACGACCTCGCCGACTTCGACTGCAGCTTCGAGGTCCGTGGTTTCCACCTCTACGTCCACCGTGGCGCCGCGGGTTGGGTCCCGGTCGAGACCTTCACTCTGTAGCGTCAGGGCAATGGCCGGCATCAAGGAGCGTCTCGACGACGCACGGCAGCGCTCCCCGCTGCTCGACCACGCGATCCGCACCGTCCAGCACTACGGCAGTGTCGGCGGCAACCAGCAGGCCGCCGGAGTCACGTACTTCGGCTTCCTCTCGGTTTTCCCCGTCCTCGCCATCGCGTTCTTCGTGATCGGCTACGTCGCCAGGGTCGACTCCGAGGCGCGTGACGCGCTGACGACGGCGGTCGGTCAGGTGCTGCCGGGCCTGATCGGCGACTCCCCGCACCAGCTCTCGCTGCACGACATCGAGTCGTCCGCGGGCGCCGCCGGGCTGATCGGTCTGGTCGGCGTCCTGTACGCCGGCCTCGGCTGGCTGTCCGCGCTCCGCACCGCCCTGATCACCGTCTTCGAGGAGCCGACCGGACAGCAGCCGAGCTTCGCCATCGGCAAGCTGCGCGACCTCAGCGCCCTCGTGGTGCTCGGTCTGGTGCTGCTCGCCGGCGTCGCGGTCTCGGGCGGCATCTCGCAGCTGTCCGGCCGGATCCTGGCCCACCTGGGCTGGAGCAGCGGCCTCGGCTGGCTGGTCACCGTCCTCGCGATACTGATCGGCATCGGCGCCAGCGTCATCATGTTCTACCTGATGTTCGTGATGCTCGCACGTCCCACGCTGCCGCGGCGGCCGCTGTGGCAGGCCGCGCTGCTGGCGGGTGTCGGCTTCGAGGCGCTCAAGCAGCTGTCCGGCGTGCTCCTCGCGGGGAGTCGGGGTCAGCCGGCCTTCCAGGCGTTCGGCATCGCGCTGATCCTGGTGGTCTGGATCAACTACTTCTCCCGCCTCACCCTGTACGCCGCGGCCTGGGCGCAGACCTCGCCCGCGGCCCGTGCGGCGCGGGAGGCCCGCGCCGGTCGCGCCATCCGGGCAGCGGCGCGGGGCGCGCGTCGGTCCCAGGCGAACGACACCGGTGAGATCGAGGATGTGAGCCGTGACTCGGAGCAGCGGCACGGCGGATGGGCCGCCCCCTTCCTCTCAGGAGCGGGTGCGATGCTTGCCGTCCTCGCGGTTCTCAAGCGGAAGAGGCAGTAACCCATGAAGTTCGAGCGCAAGCACGGCTGGCTGCTGATCGGCGTCGGCATCTGGAACCTCTGGATCTGGCTGACGTTCGCCAAGAACCTCTCCGCCGCGCACAGCCGTGGCGAGCAGCACCCCAGCGGCTACTGGATCGCCCACACGATCCTGATCATCGTCGACCTGATCCTCGGCGTGGTCCTCGGCGGTCTCGGCATCAAGGCGCTGCGCGCCGCCAAGAAGGACGCCTGACCGGAGGCCCAGCGCTGAGGATCGTCAGACACGGCCGAGCAGGAAGTACGTCGTCATCGGGCCCTTGCCCTTCACGTCGACGCGCTGCGGCTCGCTGAAGGCGTAGCGGCTCTCCAGCAGCGCATGGGTCGCCTCGTCGACCTGGATCCGGCGCGGGAGACCGTGCGACTCCATCCGGCTGGCCGTGTTGACGGTGTCGCCCCACAGGTCGTAGGTGAACTTCCGCCGGCCGATCACGCCGGCCACGACCGGCCCGGAGGCGATGCCGATGCGCATCGAGATCGGGCTCGGCCAGGCGGGGGAGAGGCGGCTCAGGGTGCGCTGCATGTCCAGCGCGAGCTCGGCGAGCGAGGCCGCGTGGTCGGGGTCGGGCTGGGGCAGGCCCGCGACGGCCATGTAGGCGTCGCCGACGGTCTTGATCTTCTCGATCCCGCGTCGGTCGCACAGCTCGTCGAACTCGCGGAACATCGTGTCGAGCAGCTGCACCAGCTCCTCGGGCGACAGCGACTCCGAGACCGGCGTGAAGCCGACGATGTCGGAGAAGAGCACGCTCACGCTCGGCGCCGACTCGGCGATCGCGCCCGACTCGGTCCGCAGCCGCTCGGCGATCGAGGCCGGCAGCACGTTGTGCAGGATCTCCTCCGATCGCGCCCGCTCGTGCTCGACCTCGCGCTGCCGCACGAAGTCGGTACGCCGCAGCCGCTCGAGCGAGTAGGCGATGACGGCCGCGATCGCGGTCAGCCCCGCCGTCGGCGCGACGGTGCTGCCGAAGGCGTCCACGCCGTCGAGCGCCCCGGGCAGCGACAGCGACACGACGGCGTACACGGAGAGGACGACCATCACGGCGTGCATCCTCATGCGCAGCAGGCCGATCGCGCCCAGGACGGTGACGGTCGCGGAGGTGCGGAGGTACTCGGTGGGGAAGTCGGCGCCGGCCGCGAGCGCGGGCCCGAGCGAGACGAGCACCAGGGTCAGCAGCAGCACCGACGCGACCTGGAGGTGCTCGCGGGCGCGTCGTACCCGGTGCAGGACGACGTAGGCGACCACGAACACCAGGACCGTCGCGACGCGGATCAGCGCCGCTGCGAGCAGGCCGTGGTGGAGGACGAGTGTGTCGATGCCGAGGTAGACGGCGGTGAACAGCACCCCGATGACGAGGGCGAACGGCGCGGCGTCGAGGCCGTGCTGGTCGTCGTACGCGACGAAGCCGGCCTCGACGTCGGTCTGGTCGAACTCCAGCATCCACCGCGTCATGTGCAGCTGGGTGTGCCGCTCCTGCATCCACGTTCGGATCGCGTTGGCACCCACAGGCCGAAAACTAGCGGGTCCCCCGCTCGTCGTACGACGAAGCGGGGGACCGGCGGGCGGGGCTGGGTGCGCTCAGTGCCCGGACTTCAGCGCGTGGCGCAGGTCCTTGTTGAGCTGGGAGATCACGTCGAGCGGGATCTCCTTCGGGCAGGCCGCGGCGCACTCCCCGATGTTGGTGCAGCCGCCGAAGCCCTCGTGGTCGTGCTGGCCGACCATGTCGACGACACGCGAGTAGCGCTCCGGCTGGCCCTGCGGCAGCTCACCGAGGTGGGTGATCTTCGCGCCGAGGAACAGCGAGGCCGAGCCGTTCGGGCAGGCGGCGACGCAGGCGCCGCAGCCGATGCAGGTCGCGACGTTGAACGCCCGCATGGCCTTGTCGCGCGGCGCCGGCACCGAGTTGGCCTCGGGCGCGGAGCCGGTGTTCGCGGAGATGTAGCCGCCGGACTGGATGATCCGGTCGAACGCGGAGCGGTCGACGATCAGGTCCTTGATCAGCGGGAACGAGCCCGAGCGCCACGGCTCGACGGTGATGGTGTCGCCGTCGTTGAAGGAGCGCATGTGCAGCTGGCAGGTCGTGGTGACCTCCGGGCCGTGCGCCTCGCCGTTGATCATCAGCGAGCACATGCCGCAGATGCCCTCGCGGCAGTCGCTGTCGAAGGCCACCGGCTCCTCGTCCTGGTGCACGAGCTGCTCGTTGAGCAGGTCGAGCATCTCCAGGAAGGACATGTCCTCCGAGACGCCGTCGAGCTGGTAGGTCTTGATGGCGCCCTTGGCCTCGGGGCCGGCCTGGCGCCAGATCTTGAGAGTCAGCTTCATTACTTGTACGACCTCTGCTTCATCTCGATGGCGGTGTAGATCAGGTCTTCCTTGTGCAGGACCGGCTGGCCGCCCTCGTTGGAGTCGCCACCCCACTCCCACGCGGAGACGTAGGCGAACTCGTTGTCGTGGCGCAGCGCCTCGCCGTCCTCGGTCTGCGACTCGGAGCGGAAGTGGCCGCCGCACGACTCGCGCCGGTTGAGGGCGTCGATGCACATGAGCTCTCCGAGCTCGAGGAAGTCGGCGACGCGGCCGGCCTTCTCGAGGTCCTGGTTGAGCGACTCCGCCGAGCCGAGCACCTTGACGTTCGTCCAGAAGTCCTCGCGCAGGGCGCGGATCTTCTCGATCGCGGTCTTGAGGCCCTCCTCGTTGCGGTCCATGCCGCAGTACTCCCACATCACGGTGCCGAGCTCCTTGTGGTAGCTCTCGACCGAGCGGGTCCCCTTGATCGACATGAACCTCTCGACGCGGTCCTTGACCGATCCGAGCGCCTCCTGCACGGCCGGGTTCGCCTCGTCGATCTTCTCGAACGGGCCGTCGGCGAGGTACTCGCGGATGGTGTTCGGGAGGACGAAGTAGCCGTCGGCCAGACCCTGCATCAGCGCCGAGGCACCGAGCCGGTTGGCTCCGTGGTCGGAGAAGTTGGCCTCGCCGGCGCAGAACAGGCCGGTGATGTTGGTCTGCAGCTCGTAGTCGACCCACAGGCCACCCATGACGTAGTGCACGGCGGGGTAGATCCGCATCGGGACCTCGTACGGGTTCTCGCCCGTGATCCGCTCGTACATGTCGAGGAGGTTGTCGTACTTCTCCTCCACGGCGTGCTTGCCCATCCGCGCGATCGCGTCGGTGAGGTCGAGGTAGACGCCGCGGCGGACCTTCTTGGTGGTGCCGTCGGCCTGGACCTCGTCGACCTCGGGGCCGACGCCGCGGCCCTCGTCGCACATGTACTTCGCGGCACGCGAGGCGATGTCGCGGGGGACCAGGTTGCCGAAGGAGGGGTAGATGCGCTCCAGGAAGAAGTCGCGGTCCTCCTCGGGGATCTCGCGCGGGTCCTTGGCGCAGTCCTCGACGTTCTTGGGCACCCAGATGCGGCCGTCGTTGCGCAGCGACTCGGACATGAGCGTGAGCTTCGACTGGTGGCCGCCGGTGACCGGGATGCAGGTCGGGTGGATCTGCGTATAGCAGGGGTTGGCCATGTACGCGCCCTTGCGGTGGGCGCGCCACGCGGCGGTGACGTTCGAGCCCATCGCGTTGGTCGACAGGTAGAAGACGTTGCCGTAGCCGCCGGAGGCGAGCACGACGGCGTCGGCGAGGTGGGTCTCGATCGCGCCGGTGACCATGTCGCGGGCGATGATGCCGCGGGCGCGCGGCTTGCCGTCCGAGCCCTCGGCCACGATCAGCTCGAGCATCTCGTGGCGGGTGAACGCCTCGACCGTGCCGGCCGCGATCTGCCGCTCCATGGCCTGGTAGGCGCCGAGCAGCAGCTGCTGGCCCGTCTGGCCGCGGGCGTAGAAGGTGCGGGAGACCTGGACGCCGCCGAAGGAGCGGTTGTCGAGCAGGCCGCCGTACTCACGGGCGAAGGGGACGCCCTGCGCGACGCACTGGTCGATGATGTTCACCGACTCCTCGGCGAGGCGGTAGACGTTCGACTCGCGCGAGCGGTAGTCGCCGCCCTTGACCGTGTCGTAGAACAGCCGGTACGTCGAGTCGCCGTCGCCCTTGTAGTTCTTGGCCGCGTTGATGCCGCCCTGGGCGGCGATGGAGTGCGCACGCCGCGGGGAGTCCTGGTAGCAGAACGACTTGACGTGGTAGCCGGCCTCGCCGAGCGTCGCGGCCGCCGCGCCACCGGCGAGGCCGGTGCCGACGATGATCACGCTGAGCTTGCGCCGGTTGGCCGGGTTGACGAGCCGGTTCTCGAACTTGCGGTTGGTCCAGCGCTCCCCGATGGGGCCGGTCGGCGCCTTCGGGTCGACGATCTTCTCGCCGAGCGTGTAGAAGCCCTCGGCGTCGTCGGAGGTCTGGACCGGAGCCTGGTTGGTCTCGGAGAGACCGGGCAGGAAATGGGTGCCTTCAGCCATGGTGTCGCGACCCCTTACTTGATGACGTGGAAGAGAGTGAACAGCGGCACCAGCGAGAAGCCGCCCGCGATGACGATCGCGACGACCCAGCCGGCGGCCTTCGCGCGCACGCGCGCCTTGGCCGAGTTGGTCCAGCCGAGGGTCTGCAGCGAGCTCCAGGTGCCGTGGTGCAGGTGGAAGCCGAGCGCGATCATCGCGATCAGGTAGATCACCGTGACCCACGGCGTGGTGAAGCTGTCCACGAGCAGGCGGTAGGGGTTGTCGCCGCCGGTGTGGCCGTTGCTCGGGTTGATCTTGACGACGGTGAAGTTGAGGAGGTGCCATATCAGGAAGAGGAGGATCGTCAGGCCGCCCCAGCGCATCGTGCGCGAGGAGGCGGAGGATCCGCGGTTGCGCTTCGCGACGTACGCCTGCGGGCGCGCCTTCGAGGCGCGGGCGGCCAGCACGATCGCGCAGCCGACGTGCACCACCAGGGCCACCAGCAGCACCACGCGCTGGATCCACAGGTAGCCGCTGTGCGGAAGGACCGGCTCACCGATCGTGCGCAGGTAGGCGGCGTAGTCGTTGAAGGCCTTCTCGCCCTGGAAGGCGTGCAGGTTGCCGTACATGTGCACCAGCACGAACAGCACGAACAGCACGCCGCTGACGGCCATCAGGAGCTTGAGGAAGATGGTGGACCGGGCTGCACGTGAGCCCTTCACCAATTGGGGTCGCGTCGTCATTGCCACGGGGGGTCACGCTACTCCGAGCCGTGAGTTCCACGTCACCCGGACCGCCTGTGAGATAGGCACGTAAGGCGAGCCTAAGTCGCCCGGGGTGATGTCGTGGATCAGGCGGCGAGCGGGGTCGGCGCCGGGTAGTGGCTCGCCACCAGCTCGTCGACGGCGTCGCGCCAGGTGCGGCTGACGACGAGATCGCGGGCGTGCTCGCCGAGGAGCGCGCGGTGCGGGTCCGCGACGATCGCGTCGACGGCGCGCCTGAGGCCGCGCCTGTCCTCGGGGTCGTGGAGCAGCCCCGTCTCCAGGTGTCGTACGACGCCGGGCGCGCCACCCGCCCGCGCCGCCACCACCGGTACGCCGGAGGCAGCCGCCTCGCGCAGGACGTGGCAGTCGGTCTCGTGGTCACCGGGGTGGACCAGCACGTCGAGCGTGGGCAGTGCGACGGTCAGGTCGCCGGTCTGCAGCGGGCCGGTGAAGCGGGCATCGGGCAGCCGCTTGCCCAGCCACTCGCGCTCGGGCCCCTCGCCGACGACCACGAGGCGGGTGTCGCGCAGACCGGCGAGATCGGCCAGGCGTCGTACGCCGTGGCGCTTGTGGAGGCCACCGACGTAGCCGACGACGGTCTGGGCACGGCCCTCGGCCTTGGCGCGCGACCAGGACGTGTGCAGCCACTGGTCGCGCAGGGCCGGGTTGAACGCGACCGGGTCGACCCCGGGGAGCCACAGGCCCGCCTCGACCCCGAGCTCGGCGGCCCGGTCGACCATCCACGAGGAGGTCACCAGCACCCGGTCGGCGCGGCCGGCCACCTTCGCGCGCCAGTAGTCGGCGGCCAGGTCCAGCACCGGCGACTGCTCCACGGCGATCGACGCGATGCCCATCCGGCGGGCGTGCTTGAGCGCCTTGCGGCCCACGCCGCGCGGCGAGTGGGTCTGCACCAGGTCGGGCGCGAACGTCTCCAGCGCGGCCTTCACCTGCGGCCCGGTCGGCTCCAGCGGGCGGATCCGCACGACGTCGCACCCGCGATACGTCGCCAGCCCCGGCCCCGGCGCGACGATCCGGACCGTGTGACCCAGGTCGACCAGCCGGTCGGCCGTGGCCTTCAGCGTCGTGGTCGTGGAGTCGACGGCGGGGTAGAACGTCTCGGTCACCAGCGCGATCCTCATGTTGTCCAGATTGCGCGGTCCGGGTTGCCCCGTCCTGACGACGACCGGTGTGTCGAGGTGTACGCCGGGTGAATCGTCGGCGCACGGTCCCGCAAGCGTCCGGCCGTGGCCGGGGGATCGCCCCGGCCACGGCCTGAGAGGTGGTGCAGGTCCGACGATCAGTTGCTGTCGTGGTTGGGCACGTACGCGCCCGGGACCTGCGACGGGGCGAGGATCCTCTTGTCGCCCGGGTACGGCTTGCTCCAGTCGGAGGTGCGGTACCAGGTGTAGCGGTTCATCAGCTCCGGGTTGGCGAAGTCGGCGATCGCCGTGCCACCGGTCAGGTGCTGCTTCGCGGCCCACGTGGCCCACTCGTCGGCGACCGTCTGCTCAGCGGAGGGGACCGCCACCGCTGCCTTGGCGCGGGCCTGGACCCGCTTGGCCGCGGCACCGCTCTGGCCGAGGTTGTCGTTGCCGCACGCGGGGGTGCCGCCGACGAGGCCCTCGGTGAGCGGGACCTGGTTGGCGACGGCGTCGTACGGCGCGTCGTTCGGCTTGCTCGTGAAGGCGTCGTACATCGGCGTCGCCGCGGCGACCTTCTCGTTGAGCGGGGTCGCACCGAGGATCTGCTCGATGGTGCGGACCATGTTGATCTGCGAGTAGTAGGTGTCGACGACCTTGCCGTGCTGGGCCCAGGGGCTGATGACCTGGACCGGGGCGCGGTGACCGTCGACGTGGTCGACACCGGCCTGGCTGTCGTCCTCGGCCACGAAGATGACCGAGTCCTTCCAGATCGGCGAGTGCGAGATCTTGTCGACGACCTTGCCGACGGCGAGGTCGTTGTCGGCGACCTGCGCCTCCGGGGCGGCCTGGCCGCTGGTGTGGTCGCTGGAGAACCAGAGCATGTTGAAGTTCGGCACGCCGGCGTCGGCGCCCTTGGCGCTCTTGACCTGGCCGTCGAAGTCCTGCTGCCAGATCGCCTCGCGGTAGATGTCCGGGATCGAGGTGTCGAACGACGGCGACAGCGGGTCGCTGATCGCGTTGAGCGACGGGATGACCGAGCCGTAGCTGGCGCCGGCGAGCGGGCCGGAGGTCAGCTGCGAGGTGTCGCCCGAGGCGTCGTACGCCGTGGCGGCGCAGTAGTACTGCTGCCACGACGGGGAGTTCGCCACGGTCGCCTTGCCCGGCTTGCCCTCGCCGTACTCGAACTCGCCGTAGTTCTTCGCCGTGGCGCCGGCCGCCTCGACCGCGCCCCAGAGGAAGCCGGAGCGCTGGTGACCGAGCACGTCCTCCTCGGTGTCGTAGGAGCGGGTGTACTCGCCGGCTGAGGACTCGTTGTACTCCGGGTTGTCGCCCATCATCATCCAGTCGTGGCCCTCGGAGGAGTTGGTGCCCACGTCGTAGGTGTTGTCGAACAGGCCGAACTGCGAGGCGAGCGCGTGCTGGTTCGGGGTCACCTGCTGGCCGAACTGTGCCAGCGACGGGTCGCCGTTGCCCTGCTTCATGTCGCCGAAGACCTGGTCGTAGGTGCGGTTCTCCTTGACGATCAGGAAGACGTGCTTGATCTTCGAGGAGCGCGTGCCGATCCGGGTCGGGACCGGGTTGGAGCTCGGCACGGTGACGGTCTTGGTGGTGCAGACCTTCTTCTTGACGATCTTGTAGGTCTTCTTGTGGTGCGCCTTGGCCTGCTTCAGCGCGGCGCCGGTGAGCTTGACCTTCCTCGTGACCGTCTTGCAGGTCTTGACCTTCTGCTTGGCGGTCATCGCCGGGTCGGCGCTCCAGCCGTTCTCCTGGAAGACCTTGGAGGTGTCGGCCTTGATGGTGGCGTCCGTCGGCCAGGCGAAGCGGGTGAGCGAGGCCGTCGTGGAGTGCGTGCCGTGGCCCGAGACGGTCGTGGTGTTCTCGCCCTGGGAGGACGTCACGAACGGCGCCCGGGCGTCGATGCCGCGGCGGTTGGCGACGACGATCTTGCCGGTGGAGTCGGTGAAGACGCCCGAGGGGTAGTAGTCGGTCGGCAGCAGGCCGATCTCGCTCACCGGGTCCTGCGCGGAGCTGCCGAGGCCGAAGACCTCGATCGCGTTGGCGCGGCCGAGCGAGACGAGCAGGTGGTGGTCGACGACGTCGATGGAGTCCGGCTGGTAGCCGACCTTCGAGCCGGTCCAGGGCTGGGTGCTGATCGTCTGGACGACCTTGCCCGAGGTGGTGTCGATGACCGAGACGGTGTCGTCGTTGGTGTTGGCGACGTACAGGGTGCTGCCGTCGGCGTAGATCGCGGTCGGGTGGAGGCCGACGCCGATCGTCGAGGCGACGCTCGGGGTGTTGGACGGGTCGATCACCGAGACGGTGCCCGTCGTCGAGGAGCCCGTGGTGCCGTCGGCGACGACCTCGCTGCCGTAGGACTGCATCGTCGTGTCACCGGCCGTCGGCGTACGACCGCCCTCGTCGGTGACGTAGAGCTTGCCGTCGGGCGAGAACGCGAGCTGGCGCGGGGCGACGCCGACCTTCCACTGGTTGACGACGTTGCCGCTGGACGGGTCGATCTCGTCGACGGCGTCCTGGCCGTTGAGGGCGGCGTACAGGTTGCCGTCGGGGCCGAACGTCGAGCCGGCGGTCAGCGGCAGCTCGGTGGTGGTCGTGCTGAACGGGTTGGCCGTGCCCGAGACGATCGGGTGGGCGGCCGTGGTCGTCGGGAGGAACAGCGTCGTCGGCGAGCTCAGCGTGCCGTTGGCGTCGACGGAGTAGACGTCGAAGCCGCACGAGACGGGGACGTAGAGCTTGCTGCCGTCGGGCGAGAACGTCGGGTTGCCCTGGCCGACTGTGCCGTCGGCGCTGGTGCCGCCGGGCGTGCAGGTGCCGGCGCTGGTCTGGCCCATCGGGGTGTTGATGTAGGCGATCGACGACGTGCTCGAGTCGGTCGCGAAGCCGGCGGCGATCGCGGCCGAGTTCGCGGCGGCCGGCGTCTCCGTGCCGGCCGCGGCGACCGGCTGATAGCTGCCCATGTCGAAGACCTGCAGGTCGACCGAGCGGTCGGTGCTGGTCGCCGCGACGAGCTTGCCGTTCGGGCTGATCGTGGAGCCCATGATCTTGCCGAACGGCGTCATGAGGCGGTCGCCGACCGGGTTGATGGTCTGGTTGTCGGAGACCTGGAGGCTGCCGTCCGGGTAGGTGGAGCCGACGGTGTGGTTGCCGAACCCTGTCGTCGACGCGACGGCGACGCCGCCGGTCGTGAGCGCGAGCGCGGCACCGCCGGCGATGACGAGACGGAGGCCTCTGCCTCCGAGAGGACCTCTGCGGGTCCGGGAGTCCGTGGGACGTCGACGACGACGCGTGACGTTCATGGAGTGTCCTTCCTGTTGCCTGGGTTGGGGGAGAGCCACTTCTTGGGGAAGGCGGGGGTGGTGCGGTGCTACCTGGTGAGCAGGTCGACGAGGCCGTCGAGCTGCCAGAGGGGATTGGGTTCGTCCCCGTCGGCGGTGTGGAGCTGGAAGGAGCCGTTGACCTCCTTCGGGCCGTCACCGTCGGCGACGAAGCGGCCGTCCGCCGCGACGTCGAGCTGGAAGACGGCCTGGCCCACGAAGGCCGTGCCGGGGGTGTGCCAGAAGACGACGCAGCGCCAGTCGTTGCCCGGGCCGCTGTCCGCGTCGCTCGGGCCGCCCTTGTGGCAGGCGGACCTCGCCCGCATCGCGGCCTCTGTGACCGCGGGCCGGTGGAGCTCGCGCGTCTGCAGGACGTAGAGGTGGCCGAACGCGGTCGACAGCGCGTCCTGCAGCTTCGCCCGGGTGATGCCCGAGCCGGCCGCGGGCGTCACGACCGCGAGCACGATGGCCGCCACGACGCTCACCACGGCCAGCGGCACCAGGCCCTCGAGGGTGATGCGTCGGCCCGATCCGTCGTGGGTGCGGTCGCTGAAGTTGCGTCGTACGAACAGGCGGTACGCCGCCCCGGTCGCCACGACGACCCACGCGAGGCTGACCAGGAGCCCCGCCCAGATCGGGCCGGTCTGCACGGGGTCGGTGAACAGGCCGCGCCAGGCCAGGAACGCGTCGCTCGGCAGCGCCATCCGCACGACGGCGGGCAGCGGGAGCATCGCGAGCACCTGCAGCAGCAGCGCGACGAGCGCGGGCAGCAGGAGGCCCATCGGCGAGCGGCCCATGGTGACGGAGCCGAGCAGCCCCACGGCGGCGTACGCGAGCGTGGGCAGGACGATGCAGAGCCAGGCCAGGAGCACCCGCTCGGCGGCGTCGCCGACGCCGAGCGTGTGGCCGTCGAGGCCGACGAGCGGGCGGCTGCCGATGCCCAGGACCCCGCCGACCGTGGCCGAGATGCCGATGCAGGCCATCAGACCGACCACGACCACGAGCGCGGCGAGCGCCTTGGCCGCGAAGATCCGCCGTGGCGAGCGCACAGCCACGACGAGGTGGGCCCAGGTGCCGAGCCGGTCCTCGACCGCGAAGACGTCGCCGGCGACCAGGGAGGTGAGCAGCGGGAGCGCCCACGTGCCGCAGAACGCGAGGATCACCAGCGGCCCGGCCCAGCCGCTGAGCGCCATCCAGCGGCCGAACACGGTGTCGGCCGGCAGCGAGCTCTGCTGTCCGACCGCCGCGACGAACGCGCCCGGTGCGACGAGGCAGGCCAGGAGCAGCACGCGGATGCGCCACTGGGCGACGAGCTTGACCAGCTCGAAGCCGAACGTACGCCGGAACGGCGCCGGCCGGATCGGCGCGACCTCCTCGGCCGGGGCCGGGCGCTCGGGGGCGAGGGTGCTCACCGGGTGTCCTCCTCGTCCTCGTCGCTCCCGGTCAGCGCGAGGAACGCGGCCTCCAGCGGCGGCACGACCGGCGCCAGCTCGCGTACGGCGATGCCCGCCCCGACCAGTCCGCTCACCAGCCGGTCCATCGCCTCCACCGAGCCGCGTACGACGACGGGCGCGTCGACGGGCGCGTCGGCGGGTGCGGTCGCTCCGGCCGGTCCCGTCGGCGGCAGCACGGTGATGCGGCGGATGCCGCCGGCCACGCCGCGAGCGCGTGTCGCGTCGGACGTGACGACCCGGTAGTCGAGGTCTCCGCCCTCGGCGGCGAGCTTGGCCAGCGGGCCGGAGAAGACGACGCGACCGGTGGACAGCAGGGTCGCCTCGGTGCACAGGGCGGCGAGGTCGTCCATGCGGTGGCTGGAGATGACCACCGTGGCGCCGGCCTCGGCCAGCGAGCCGATCACGCCGTGCACCTGCCGCTTGCCCGCCGGGTCGAGGCCGTTGGACGGCTCGTCGAGCACCAGCAGCCGGGGTGTGCCGAGCAGCGCGGCTGCGAGCCCGAGCCTCTGGCGCATCCCGAGCGAGAACCCGCGCACCGGGTCGTCGGCGACGTCGATCAGCCCGACCTGGTCGAGCGCGTCGTCGATGCTCGACGCGGCGTACCCACGGAGCGAGGCGAGGGCGCGCAGGTTCTTGCGCGCGGTGAGGGAGGGGTAGAGCCCCGGTCCGTCGACGAATCCGGCGACGCCGCCCGGGACGGCGAGGCGGCGACCCACTCGGCTGCCCAGGATCTCCAGCTCGCCGCTGTCGGCCGTGGCCAGCCCGAGCAGCATGCCGAACAGGGTCGTCTTGCCGGCGCCGTTCGGCCCCGCCACCGCGTGGATCGACCCGCTCGCGACGTCGATGTCGATGCCGTCGAGGGCGACGACGTCGCCGAAGGTCTTCGTGATGCCCCGCGCCCTGATCGCAAGGTGATCCATCGCGCTGCCTCTCCGAGCGGCCTCGCCACCGCCCCGATGACGGGCGAACCACAGACGCTCGAAAGTTAGGGATCACCGCTTTACGCCGCGGGTCGCGCAGCCGAACGCTCGGTTAACGACGCACGGCCGACTCCTCCAGGGGCTCCGAGGAACTGGGGGACGACGACCCGGGACCTTCGGCCCAACCGCCGATGTCCGATCGGTCGGCGTCAATGGCCTCGATGGTCCAGGCGCTCCGTGTCCGATCGGCCGGGATGTGCCCGAATTATGCGATTTGCTCCTGGTTTGTCTTCCCAACCAGTATCGGCCAGGGGTTGTGTGCGAGGCCTTGGGGGTTCGGCTTCGTTCTCGGGAGGACCCATGCAGCGGTCTCGGTACGTCCGGCTGGTTCGTCTGGTCTCGCTGGCGCTTGTGTTGAGCGGTCTGTCGACCGCGACGATGGCGCAGAGCGCGGTCGCCGCGCCGGTGGTCGCGGCCCGGCACGACGTGCACTCGTCGTCGGCGCGGTCGCTGCACGCGGTCGGGCGCCGGCGTGATCCGGCCGCGTCCACGTCGCGGCTGCCGCGTCCGGTGAAGGAGGACCTGCCGTCGGACGCCGTGGCGGCGGTCGCCGCGGACCCGTCCTGGACGGCGGTGCCGGGGGAGCCGGTCAAGGTCCGGGTGCCCGCGGCGGTGGCGCGTGGACTCGGCCGCGCGGGCTCGCCGGGCTCCTCGGCCGGCCCGTCGGTGTCGCCCTCGGCGACCTCCTCGCCGAGCGCCTCCGGGTCGCCGTCGGCGTCCGCGTCCGGTCAGCCGCCGAGCGCGTCCTCGAGTGCATCGTCGAGTGCATCGTCGAGTGCATCGTCGAGCTCGTCGGGGAGCGGGGGACAGGTCGCGGTGGGGACGGCTTCGGGTGCCAAGGGCGCATCGGCCTCGGACCTGATGACGGTTCAGGTGACCGACGCCGCGGGTGCGGACGCGGCGGTGTCCTCGGACGACCCGGCCGATCTGGCGAGGTCGTCGGCTGCTCCGGTCGAGGGTGTCGACGTCCAGGTGTCCTACGCCGACTATGCCCAGCTGTACGGCGGTGGCTGGGCGGACCGGTTGAAGGTGACGGCCTATCCGGCCTGCTACCTGACCTCGCCCGGGAATGCGAGGTGCGAGACGCCGACCCCGGTGACGGCCACCAACGACCAGAGCCAGCAGGCGTTGACGTTCACGACGTTGGCCCCGGCTGCGGTGTCCGCGGATGCGGCCGGGGCGCCTGCGGTGTACTCGGTGTCCTCGGGCACGGGCGGGTATGGCGCGACGCCGGTCCCGGCGGCCGGTTCGTGGCAGGTGGGGCCGGGGTCGGGTGAGTTCTCCTACGACTACCCGTTGGCGCTGCCGCCCGCGACGGCCGGCTCGACTCCACAGCTGGGGCTGTCGTACTCCTCGGGTGCGGTCGACGGGATGACCTCGGCCGCGAACGGCCAGGCCGACCCTGCGGGTCTGGGCTGGACGCTGGATCCGGGCTCGATCACCCGGTCCTACTACTCCTGCGACGACGACGGCGCGACCGGCAGGTTCGACATGTGCTGGCACAGCGTGAACGGCTCGTCGGGGCCCTCGGTGGTCGAGGACCTGACCCTGGACCTGAACGGGCGCACGGACCGGATGGTGCGCGACGAGTCCTCGCCGAACACGTTCCGGCTGCAGGACGACCCGGGGTGGAGGATCACCCGGTTCTCCTCGACTGATTCTGGAGGGTCGGGTTCGGGCGACCCGTCGAGCGTGCCGTCGAATAGTGACAACGACAACGAGGCCTTCGACGTGACCACGCCGGACGGCACGCAGTACTGGTTCGGCTGGGGGCACGGCAGCAACTCGGTGGCCACGGTCCCTGTCTACGGCAACGATCCGGGCGAGCCGTGCCACGACGCCTCGTCGGATGCTGCGGGCCAGTGGTGTCAGCAGGGCTGGCAGTGGATGTTGGACCGGGTGGTGGATCCCTCGGGCAACGTCACGACCTACGACTACACCCCGGAGACCAACTACTACCTGAGGTGGGGGACCACGAACACGGTCTACACCTCCGCGACGCTGCTCTCGAGCGTCTCCTACGGCGTGGATCGCGCCACCGGGGATGCGCAGGAGACGCTGACCGTCTCCCATGCCCTGCGTTGCACCAACAACACCGACGACGACGCGAGCACCGACTGCTCGGGCGCCGACGCCCCGGACCAGTTCGGGGTCGGCAGCCTGTACCCGGATGTCCCGCTGGACCTGTTGTGCAGCCAGGACCAGACCGGCTGCCAGCCGGCGCCCTCGTTCTTCACGACCGCGATGTACACCGGCGCGACCACCAACGTCGGCACGGGCAGCGACGCCCGCACGGTCGACAGCTGGACCTTCGACCACACCTTCCCCGATCCCGACACCGACCAGCAGGGCGCGAGCCAGGGCGACACCCACGACCTGTGGCTGAGCGCGATCACCCGCACCGGCCACGACACGTCGGCGGGAGCCTCCGGCAGCTCGCTGGCCGAGCCGGCGACCGAGTTCACCGGCGTCTCGCTGGCCGACCGCGTCGCGGCGCCGACGGAGAACCAGTACTACAAGTTCCGGATCGGGTCGGTCCTGAACAACACCGGCGGCCTGACCACGGTCACCTACGGACACGCCGAGGGCAAGGCGTGCGACGAGTCCTACGTCAACGGCCTGGCGGGCAAGTGGGCCAGCAGCAGAGAGTGCTTCGACGCGGAGTGGCTCAACGACGACACCCCCAAGCAGCTGCTGTGGTCGTGGTTCAACAAGTACGTCGTGACCCGCATCGACCAGTCCGACAACGCGGTCGGCTACGGCATCGGCGGGGGCGCGGGCACCGTGCTCGGCAAGGCCCAGGCCACGACGTACGAGTATCTCGGCGACCCCGGGTGGCGCTACACGGCCTCACCGTCCAAGCCCGCCGCCCACGAGTCTTGGTCGGACTGGCGCGGCTACGCGGTGACCCTGGTGCGCCAGCTCGACACCGACGGCACCGACCTGTCCCGCGACCGGGTCTCGCGCTACCGCGGCCTGGACGGCACCCCGGCCAACCCCTCCGACGTCGCCAACGGCACCGGCCAGACCGCGCGGATCTCGACCATCGAGCACGGCGACAGCGGCGCGGACACCAGCGCGGCCGACCCCACGGACAAGTCCTGGCTCAACGGTCAGACCGCCGAGACCGCGATCGAGGTCCCCGACGGTCAGCCCAACGCCGGCGCGGTCATCTCGCGGACCTACAACACCTGGCAGCCCGACGAGGTCTACACCATCGACAACCGCGACAGCGGCGTTCCCGGGGTGAAGTCCGCCCGCATGCCGATCCCCGAGGCGACCAGGCAGGTGACCGCCCGGTTCAACCCCGATGGAACCTCGGCAGGCGCCGGGACCGACGTCGCGCGGGTCATGAGCTACGAGTACGACACGACGCCCGGCACCGGCATCGGCACCGGCCGGCTGCTGGCCACCCAGGACACAGTCGACTCTGGATCCAGCAGCGGCGACCCCGGCTTCGGCAGCGGTGACAGTGCTGGCGACACCTGCACCCGCACCGACTGGGCGATGAACACCTCCGCGTTCGTCCGCGCCACCTCGCGGGTCCGGACCTGGGCCACCTCCGGCGCGTGCGGGCCGGGCGACGCGGCGCCCGACGCGAGCGGCCTGCTCAGCGACCAGACCACCTACTACGACGGCAGCACCACCGCCGGAGGCACCAACATCACCGCCGGCCTCCCGACCGCGGTCGAGGTCTCCACCGGCTCGACCGCAGACGCCGACGGCAACGGCACGGCCGACCAGGGCACGATCCGCACGACCACCGGCTACGACTCCTACGGTCGCGTCACCAGGACCACCGCACCGGCCTACCTCGACGGGTCGGCCGCCGGCGTCGGGCCGGCGACCACCACCGACTACAACCCCGGCGGCTCCGCCGGCGCTCTCACGACCAGCGTCAAGACCACCCAGGTCGACATCAACTCCGCCGGCGACGACCTCGTCACCACCACCGACGCCGACCCCGGCCGCGGTCTCCCGACCGAGGTCACCGACCCCAACGGCGGCCACACCCTGCTCTCCTACGACCCGCTCGGCGAGCTCACCGAGGTCCGCGAGCCCGGGCAGGGCGCCTCCGACCCGGCCAACCTGACCTACGCCTACACCTTCTGGAGCGCCGCGCACCCCTCGCTGGTCAAGACCCGCACCCTGCGCGACACCAGCGGCTCCGCCGCGGTCTACGACGACGAGTACGCCTACTACGACGGCTGGGGCCGCCAGATCGAGGATCAGACCCCACAGCCCGAGGACACCGGCCAGCGCGACGTCGCGGTCACCGGCTACGACGCCCGCGGCCAGACCGCGTTCACCGCCGCCGCGGTCCCCAACACCGGCGCCCCCGGATCCGGGATCCTCAACCCCGCCGCCGGCGACGTGGCCCGTTACACCACCACCGCCTACGACCCCGCCGGCCGGCCCACCACCGTGACCGACAAGTCGCTCGGCGCCGTCGTCGACTCGACCTCGACCACCTACCTCGGCGACGGCACGATCGCCCAGCCCGCCTCCGGCGGCGTCACCTACACCAAGACCGACGCCCGCGGCCTCGCGACGGCCGTCGAGCTCCACACCGCCCACAACCCCACCGGCCTGAACGCCTCCACGGACAAGATCCTCGACAAGGCCACCTACGGCTACGACCCGCTCGGTGACCTGACCTCGATGACCAAGAGCATCGCCAACACCACCGCGGCCGGCACCACCGGCTCCGGCACCAGCGCCGACTACACCTGGTCCTACGGCTACGACCAGGCCGGCCGCCAGATCTGGGCCTACGACCCCGACACCGGCGTCACCACCACCAGCTACGACGCCGCCGGGCAGCCCTCGACGGTCACCACCGGCCCCACCGGCGCCCGCTCGACCACCCTCGACCTCGACAACCCCGACGATCCCACCGTCCCGAACCCGACCTCGGTCATCACCACCAAGTACGACAACGACGAGCGCCCCACCCAGCGCCTGGACGAGACCGACGTCCACTCCAGCAGCGACAACCCCGTGGTGCTGGCCTCCTGGACCTACGACCACGGCACCGGCACCGACGGCGCCCCGGTCACGAACGCCCTCGGCCGCCAGGTGTCCGAGAGCGTCCCGATCGCCAACATCACCGCCCTGTCCGGCGGCCACGGCGGCAACGACGTCACCACCGTCGACGCCTACGACCAGCGCGGCAACCCCACGGCCACCTCCGAGTCGGTGCCCGAGTGGGTGGCCGACCCGACCCCCGCCAACGCCGACGCCACCACCAGCTGGCAGTGGGACACCACCTACAACCAGGCCGGCAACCCCACCAGCGAGACCTACCCCGCGGTCGGCAACCTCCCGGCGCAGACCGTGACCACCACCTACACGCCCGGCAGCGGCCCCGCCGGCGGTGCCGGGGGTGCGGGCGGGCTGGTGGCCTCGATGGTCACCAACGACGGCACCACCGCCACCAGCGGCGCGGCCAACGTCGCCGGTCAGAACGTCCACCTCGCTGACGAGTCCTACGACAACATCGGCCAGACCACCGTCCTGGCCACCGGGCGCTTCACCGGATCCAGCCCGGGCGCGGCCGGTGGCACCCAGGCCGACGGGCTGCGGCGTGCCTACACCTGGGACGCCGCGACCGGCCGGCTGACCGACGCTGCGGCCACTGTGGTGACTCCCAAGACCGGCGGGGGTGTCACGGCCTACACCGGTCTCG
>Ga0136643_10000151_pt1 | contig 69578 bp, 59 predicted proteins | sample TergutLab28metaG_FD_96883 | JGI IMG/M metagenome (GOLD analysis project Ga0136643, IMG submission 96883) | Labiotermes labralis P1 segment gut microbial communities from Petit-Saut dam, French Guiana - Lab288 P1 (version 3) (version 3) | ecosystem: Host-associated > Arthropoda: Insects >... | reverse complement strand
CTGATAGCAACTCGTTGCCATAGCTTTCTACATTTCTATCATAAATATCACAGAGTCTATTATAAGAAACCAAAACATCTTGATACCCTGCACCTAAGTTAAAGAAATATCGGCTTGCTCCTAACATCATTGTGAAATAGCTTGAGAAAATAGTAAACTGGCCTATTGTAAAGTTACCATTTAAAATTTGTATACCACCAACAATAAAAAGAACAATTTGTGCTATCGTAGAAATAAATCCATCTAATCCTGAAAACACATATGTTATATGTTGATTTTTTATAACTTTGCCCTTCAATATCTTAAACTTACCGTCTAATCTTTTCAAGATTGTTTTTTGAATTGCATTTGTCTTGATTAATTTTATATAGCTAAACTGCTCATAAAGGCTTGAAAAGAAACTTGCTTGACTTTCTTTCAGTTCAAATCCAGCTTTATATAGGGGTTTTTTAAACACAAAGTAAAGTGTTATATACAATACAAGAAATACTATAAGAATTATTGCCACAAACCAATTAATTCTTAAAAGTATTATGAATGGAGCTAAAAACATTCCTACATTAACGATAACATTTTGAAGTATCGAAATACAGAATGTTATCACCCTGCTTGCATCATAATTAACTTTTTGGTTTAGACCCGCTGCATCGCTGTTTTGTATAAATGATAATGACAAGTTCTGTATATGCTCTATAGTATCACGATTTATTTCGTAACTTAGATTTGCTTGTGTTTTTATATACAAAAGAGACGTTGCATATCCGAGTATAATTTTAGATAAACTCAAACTTCCAAAAATAATACAAAAGCGTATAACAACTTCTAAACTGCCACCAGCAATTAAATTATCAAGAAAGCTACCCGTAATATACGGTGAAGCAATGCCGATCGCAGTTATTATTAAGGTTAATAATACATAAATTAAAATTGAAAACTTATATTTCAGTATATATTTATTACAAAATTTAAATATTTTCAAAATATCACCTCGTACATCAAAACTAAGCCACCTTTTATACTAAGGAGGCCTAGTTTCAAATTTTATACGGCTTCTGCAGCTTTTTCTTTGCTTGCTATATAATCTTCATAAGCAAATTTAAGTTTTTCGGTTAAATTGTGAATTGTGTGTAAACACTCAGCATCATTGTTATCAAAATATTTTTGAGGGCAACCACCACGGCAAATCGGGTAAAACTTACACTCAAGACATTTTTCTTGTGGCTTGATTAAAAGCCATTTTGTATGCTCTTCGTTAAAGATTAAACCATTTGTTACATTGCCTATTCTTTTACCAACTTGGTCAACTTCATTCCAGCACTTATACAAATATCCATCAGGTCCAATTACAAAACTACTTAAATTGTCTCCGCCACAAAAATTTCCTCTTGCTCTTGGATATGCTGCATATTGTATAGAATCTTTATCATATTGGGACTTCTTTTTTAAGTTCTCCATTTCTATGCTTGAAAATTCTGTTCCATAAAAGCAAGTTGTTTTGGTAACGTCATAATCTTCATTATCATCACGAACAGGGGTCAAGTAGAATGATGGGCTTTTAATCCACTTTTTCTCATTATAAAAAAAGTTAGTTAATTCATCCAAAGAACTAAGGTTTTCTTTATCAACATTTATACGTATACTTATATGTAATAAATCTTTGCAATCTTCAATATTATTAACAATAATATCAAAACTATCTCTACCATCTCTTAAAATTCTTCGCTTATTGTGAAACTCAGGCATACCATCAATTGTTATTTGTGCAAATCCCACTTTATACTCTTTAAGACGCTCACCTGTTTCTTTATCAAGCAAAACTCCATTAGTTACAATGCTCGAGCCATAATTTATACCGAGTTTTTCACATAATTTTATAAACTTTTCTGATAAGTTATAGATAGCATCTTTATTCATAAGAGGCTCACCGCCATACCAAGTTATTCCTAGGTGCTTGCAGTTATTCTTTTTTATGTAACTTTCAACAAAATTGTATACTGCTTCTTGAATATCCTCGGTCATATACTTCTCTACTCTTTTTTCATAGCAATACGGACAAGCCATATTACAATCCATTGTAGTTGCGATTGTTAGTGAAAGTGTGCTATTCGCAAATCTTTGCACTTTAGCCATGAGCCTTAAATGCTCTAACTCGTTTATATTTTTATCTATAATATATCCCGCTTTCTTCATTAAATCAATATTGCACTTGTCTTCATTACTTTTTATGGTGTGGATATCAATATTTTCTATACTTTCATAAATTTCGTGAGTTCTAATATCCATAATACTAAATAAAGAACTTATGGTATTAAATATGAGTTTACTCCCATTTTCTAACGTTTCAACTTCGATATTGTAATTTGATTTTTTTAACATGACTTTATCCTCCGTTTAATTAGGCACCAAATCGCACTATTGCATAAAGTAGTTGCAATAGTGATGGAACGTTATGCTGCCAAATATTCTCAATAGGGTTTTCTATTCCAATAAAGATAATAAAATTATATACAATATGAATAACAACAGCACTAGCTAAATCACGCTTTACTGCAAACAAGGTCATAATAGTTGCTATGGGAAACATACTAATTGCTACAGATATAAAACTCCTAAATCCATCTTCCACAAGTATATCAGGATGATGATATATAACAAAAGGAATTATCATTATTAAATAAATAACTAGCTTATTATGCGTATATATGCCTGTATGTCCTTCAATTATCCAAACAGCTATAGAAAATAAAAACATTCTAAATACAATTTCCTCCATAATTCCTGGTGCTAGTGTTCGTATAAAAGCACTTGAAACACGCAATGCTCCATAGTGATGTAAAAGTGATGCGACAAGTGAAACTATTAATATTGAAGCTATTATGACAAATGCTTTTCTACTAATCCTTTTAAATAATATCATTTTTATTTCACTAGAGTTAAAAATGGACATACTCGCTATATATGGTAAGCTTGTTGCCAAAAACAGTATACTATCTCGTCTATGAAAAGAAGCTGAAATTGCAAGAATAAGTCCTATAATTATATCTATATGCTTTATTTGCTTTCTTTTTTTAATTATTATTAATATCGAAGAAATAATCACTATTGGATAAAATAGCATACTCAAGCGAAAAGAATATGGAGTAAGACCAAATGTAGCTAATATATCCGAATCTCTTGTTAGGGGCAGTATTAAATTTAACACAAACAGGCTTATCAAAAAAATAAATAAGCTACACAATTTTAAAGTTGTGTATATAAATCTCTTTTTTTCGCTCACTAATACCCATCCTTCCTTTATTTACAAATGCCACAATACAAATGATTTTAATACTAGTCCTACTATCCGAAATTAACAGCAATAAAGCAGCCGCAAATTGAAAAATTTACTGGCCAACAAGGTCCTACATTTATTCCGCCACTGCAACCACCACCAGAGTTGTTTGGTGGACTAAATACCTCACTACAACCACCACCATGTGAAGGGAACCCCCATCCACCACCGCCTCCATCTGGGTCTGGTGGCGTTGTGTCCCCAAATGTTATTACATCTAAGTTAATTATCTCCATAATTATTTCCTCCTAAGTATAAAGTTTTTGTGTAAACTATAATTTAAAATCAGTATAATATTGCAAAGTTGTTGCAAAATCATCTGCATTATGGCCAATATTAGTAACATAAACAACAAACAATACCTTTTATAGATTTGTTTAAATTATATTAAATCTTTAAGTTGTTAATTCACTTTATCATATTATAACTTTATTGTCAACATAATTTTACATAAAATAACCACTTTAATACTTAATGTACCATTTTTTTATTACTTAATTAGCTGTAAATAAAAAATCACTTTTCACAAACATAGAAAAGTGATTTAACTATTATTTTTCATACTAATTAGCGATTTAACATTGTTAAGTATAAAATCTTCTTCTGCTTCACTAAGCTCTTCCCAAAGATATATCACTTCACTTAGCCTAGGATTAAGAATAGGCGTCATTTCATTAATTATTTCATATTTTTCATGCATTAATTCATGAACTGTAATCCCGAAGATTTGTGCCATATGCAATAGTTTTTCAGGAGTTGTACTTCGCTCTCCTCGCTCAAGTACACTAAGAGCACCCACTGAAAGCCCAATCATTTTTGCAAAATCAGCAGTCGAAATTTTTCTTAATTTTCTTTCTGATCTTATTCTGTTACCGATTTTTTTGTTAAAAGCCTGAGTATTAATAATTGCTCCAACTACCTTGTATTTATCAAGATCATCTTCCACGGCCTTAAGAATTTCATCTTCAGCATGTTCATTTGCCAACTTCATAGCTCTATCTTGAAGCTTCTTGTCTTTATAAAAAATGCCTTCTTTAAGTTCTGTGACATGGCATAGCCCTAAGTATTCCTCACTTACACAAAGATTTTTTGCTTTTTCGCAATACTCAGAAAATAAGCTATCTACTTCATCTTCTTCCTCAGTGGAAAGCTCTGAGAAAAACTTTGTATTAAGAAGTATTTCTGTAAAATTTGAATATGCGTGTATATTTACAGCTATTTTAATACTCTCATTAATGGAAGGCTTGCTAACACTCTCCCCTAAACGTAGCACGATTTCCAGAGCTTGCTTATAATCTTTACAAACAACAATGCTACCGATCAATAGCATTTTATTGTAGTTGCTTTTTAAGTTATCAAACTTTAAATTTTCTAATAAGGGAGAAACCAACGCATATGAAGACTTTAAATCATCTGTTAATCTATAATTAATCCATGCTTTAATCAAATACAAAGTATTTTCTATTTTTTGATCTGCATCATCTTCATAATTTTTTAGATACGCTTCAATGTCTTTTTTTAATGAATTTAGCTCTTTGATATCACGATTTCCAGTTAAGCTTCTAAAACGCTCCATTAATTTTTTTCTTATGTCATGATTTACTGTAGCTTTTCCCATAAAAATCCTCCTTTTACATGTGCATTATTCATCCTCTGGTAAATTTGGCTTACCTCCGCCTCCGAAAGGAATAACTACGATTGGTGCTTTCATCTTAACTCCCCCTTGTCAATGATAACATTATCTAAAATTAATAGTAACACATATTGATAGAATTGTCTATATAGATATTTAAAATAAAATCAACTTAATTTAATATCAATTTAGGATTACTAGTTGCATCCATTTGTTTGGGGGTAACAAAACACCACCAAACACCTACACCAGTATCACCACTAGGTTGAGATCCTTCATCATTAACAAATGCAGATACCGTAGAAAGTGTAATAATAGTACATGTAATAATAAAAAAGCCCATAAATTTAATTCTTTTCATCTTGTTCCATCCTTTCTTTATTTCAAGTAAATTATAGAACTCATCTAAAGACTATATATAATTAACACCCCTATATACTTTTCTTATGCATTATTTGAATTTTAAAATACTTATATAGGTATTAATGCAATAAATATCAATACATGATTTAAAATTATTTTTATTGACATTTATCTGCAAATAATATAAAATTGTATATAATAACTAAATTAAGAAATTTATGAGGTGGTTATCATGACATTAGATGAACTTAAAGCTATGGGTGAACGTATGAAAAAATGCAGGAAGGCACTGGGCTATACGCAAGAAGACATTGCTAAAATGCTTGGTATCCAACCAAATTCATATACGCGAATTGAAACTGCTGTTAACAATCCATCTCTTATGACATTTATAAGTATAGCGACTATACTCAATACTTCATTAGATTACTTAGTGTATGGGTCTGATTCTGTAAATGCAGAGATTTTAAAAAAGGTTTTGGGCGATATTAGTGAAGAAGATTTTCTGCGTGTAATTGAAGTCTGTGCAAAACTAGCAAGTACAAAAAAGAATGTTAAATAAGCTACTGTATAGCCAAACTCTTGGAGTTAAGCCGTTATATAGCAGCTTATTTGCTGTATGCCTTATTAAATTTGACAAAATGCAATATAGAATTACTCATTAAATAATTTAATAGGGATTTCAAACTCTTTATCACGCTGTATATAAACATAGCGATTCTGCATGTGCTAATTTTAAGGTTGCAAGCTGCTTCTCAACCTCATTCATCTTCAAATTCAATGTATTTCGTTCATTTTCTACAATATTACTCGTATTCACTATATACTCTTCACAAACATCACGACTGGGAAGGTATTCGCCTGCCAACTTTCCGTCAATTGTTACATTTGTTAGGGCTAACAAAGTTGATTCGCAACTTAAAACAGCCTGCAAATAAATTTTCAAATCAACACTAGGGTCATTCAAACTCATAATAATTCCTCCATTTTCACGTTGTTATTATAATTAATATATCATACATTAAAGCAATACGCAAATTAGCTTTCACACTATTTAAGAAAGTATATTGATTTTGCTACAAATCTATTGACAAGCCCTGCAATTCGTGCTAAGTTTAATAATATAAAAATACATAAGGAGTGAAAATTATGTTAAGCGAAAAATTGACAGAAGTTTTGAATAATCAAGTAAATGCTGAATATGCTTCAGCATATCTATATCTTGCCATGTCTGCTGCTGCTGACGGAATGGGTCTAAAAGGCACTGCAAATTGGCTATTTGCTCAGGCACAAGAAGAGATGGCTCATGGAACAAACATATATCAATATATTTTAGAGCGTGGTGGAGTTCCAACTTTTCCAGCAATAGAAAAGCCACAGGCATCTTTTACTGATGTGAGCGAAATTTTTGAAATGGTTCTTGCACATGAGAAAAAAGTTACAAAAGCTATTAATGTCATTGCAACTCTTGCCATGCAAGAGCTAGACCACGCATGCTACCAATTTATGATGTGGTATGTAAATGAGCAGGTAGAAGAAGAGGCTAGTGTTTCAGAAGTTTTAGATAAGCTAAAATTTATTGGCGACAATAAAGGTATGCTACTTGCTTTAGACAATGAACTTGCTACAAGAGTATTTGTTAATCCGTTTCCAGCAAAATAATATTAAATAAACCGTCCCTATTAGGTGCGGTTTATTTAATACGTGCAGCATTGTAAAAATCTTTTAAATATGTTATAATACAAATGGGAGGCGATAATGATGGAGAAAAAAATTTATGTATTTGGGCACAGAAACCCCGATACAGATTCAATTTGTTCGGCCATTGCATATGCCGAGCTTAAAAGGCAATTAGGTCAAGCAGGTGCAACGGCTTATCGCCTCGGCGATATAAACGACGAAACTCGATTTGTGCTTGATTATTTTGATGTGCAAATTCCTGAAATTCTTTCAGATGTTGGTCCTACACTTAACGATTTAGATATTTACAAACCCCAAGCTATATCTTTGGATGCTTCTATAAAAGAGGCGTGGGATCAATTTAAAGTAACTCAAAAAAGCCGTATTTTATCTGTTGTTGATAAAGATGATAAATATAGCGGAATTTTATCTGTTTCCGATCTTACAGATTTTTTCATGGAGAATATTGATGAGGACACTGTTCGCCAGCATACTATACTATTTAAGAATATTATAAAAGTTTTAGATGTAACAAACATTCAAGGCAAATATAAGTACGAAAAAGTTGAGGGTAAAATATACCTAACAAGCAGATTAAAAGATGTATCTCTTTCAGACAAAGACATAGTAATAACTGGTGATGAGCAACTAGCACTTAAAATAGCTGAAGAAGGCAAATGCGGATGTTTAATAATAACAAACGGTATTTTACCAGCCAATATTGTAAGCAACTGTTGCGTGGTAAGCGTGGAAACTAGCCTTTTTAAAACCATAAATCTTATAAATCAATCTGTTTCGGTTGGCTCTTTAGCTAGAAGAGAAAATATTGTTGCATTTGCACTTGATTCGCACGTGGATGATGTTATTGGAATTGTGCAGTCATCTACATATAGAAACTTCCCTGTTATGAATGCAAATGGCGAATTTGCTGGGCTTATTTCTCGCAGGCACTTAATCGAATATAGCAAGAAAAACGTAATTCTTGTTGACCATAACGAAAGAAGCCAATCAGCAGAAGGTATAGAACAAGCCGAAATTTTAGAGATTATAGACCATCATAGAGTTGCAGATGTGCAAACAGATACCCCACTTTTCATAAGAGCCGAACCTCTTGGAAGTACCGCAACCATCGTGTACAAAATGTTTATGGAAACTCAAGCTGCTATTACAAGAAAAATAGCAGGTATGCTTATATCTGCAATCCTTTCAGATACTTTGATGTTTAACTCGCCAACCACAACTGAGGACGATAAAATTGCTGCAAAAAGACTCGCAACTATCGCTGAAGTGGATATAGACGATTTTGGGCGTAAAATGTTCTCTGTTTCAATGTCCTTAAAAGGTTCTCATCCTCGCGAAATTCTTTCGGTTGATAGAAAACGTTTTGCATTTGGTAAAAATGTTGTATTTATATCGCAAGTAAATACTCTAGATTTTAAATCTATAGTTGAAATGGGCGACGAGCTTGAAAAAGCAATGGACGAATTTGTTGCCGAAAGCAACTGCGATTTATATATTTTAATGATTACCGATGTAGTAGAATGTGGTACGCAGCTTTTAGTATCAGGAAGAGCTAAAGATTTAGCATATACCGCTTTTGGTCTTGAATTAGGGCAACGTTCGGTGTTTCTAGAGGGTGTTGTTTCAAGAAAACAACAAATTGTGCCAAAGCTTACTTATGCTGCACAAAGATAAAGTGGTGACTCAGCCTGTGCGGGAATAAATCCCGCTTGTCTTCACCTCCCACTTTTCGCTAAAATCAGGATTTTTGCGGTTTTTGCGACTTCGTCGCTAGTTTGTTATTAGAGTTGCAACAACGTACCTTTAATTTCGTTACAACTTTAATGATAATCAGAAATATATAATTTAAACAAAAATATTAGAAAGGGACGAATAAAATGCTTCAAGGGGCAATTGTTTTAGAGGGCGGTGGTATGCGTAGTTTATACGCTGCTGGCATTTTAGATGTATTGCTTGAAAATAATATCGAGTTTTCGCATGTTTATGGCTCATCAGCAGGAGCTTTGGTTGCTACAAATTATATAGGGAAACATATCGGTCGTTCTGCACGCATTAATATACTTCACTCTAATGATTATAAATATTACAGTATACGACAATATATTAAAAGCAGGGGGAGTATTTTTAATTTTGACTATATGTTTCATTCACCTGTTAACGATTTGTATCCGTTTGATACAGGCTTACTAAAAAATACTAAACAGAATTTTATTGTCACTGCTACAAATTGTAAAACAGGAAAACCTGTATATTTTCAAAAAAATGATTATGATGAAATTGCTAAGGCATTAACTGCATCATCTAGCCTTCCTCTTTTATCAAAAATTGTAGAAATAGATGGCTATGAGTGCATCGACGGCGGTGTTTCAATGCCTGTTGCTATACATAAATCGATTGAAGATGGCCACAAAAAACATGTTGTTGTTTTAACACGCAATCTTGAATATCGTAAAAAAGATACATCGGCACTCATGAAGTTCGTTTTTAAGAGGTGTTATAAAAAATACCCAGAGCTTATTAAAAAGCTTATAGATGTTCCAAAAAATTATAATAAACTTGCCGAAGAAATTGCCGAACTCGAAAAGCAAGGCAAAATTTTTGTTATAAGGCCAACCAAGCCTTTGGGCGTTGGCAGAGCCGAAAAAGATGCACGAAAGCTATTTACAGCGTATCTTGCAGGGCGTGATGATATGCGAAGCTCAATAGAGAAAATGCTAGAATATATGAAAGAATAAAATAAGGCGTGTTCTGCTTTTATAGCAAACACGCCTTATTTTTTTACTTAGGAAATGAATTTAATACGTATTCAGACAATAAATCGCTATCAAGAAACGGTGCAATTGGTTCAATCGACTTAAACCCATGCTCTTCTATAGAGCGAAAGGCGAGATTTGTTAAAAATGCACTATCAAGAAATGCTGCAAAATACTCAATACCTTCAAGCCCATTCTTGTTAAATTCTAGCTCTGTAAGGGCATATAAAATTTCTTTCGGAATAAAAGGTGTTAATTCATCAATGGCGTTAACGCCATGTTCTTCATATAATTTCCAAGCTATATCCCCAACAACTTTTCTACCTAAAAATGGAGCAAGTTCAGATAAATCTTCAAAATTTTCACTCGTCATTGATTTTGATGCAAGCTTGTCAAGAGCGTCTTGATTTAAAAATGGCAAAATATTATGAATATCCTTAAAATTCAATTCTTCTTTAAAGTTTTCAAAAATTTCTGAAACCTTTTCAGGCTTTAAAAGAGGAGCAACTTCCTCAAATTCTTCTTTCGTAACAGTATTATTCTGCACAGACTTATAAAGTTTTGCCGATTTTTCGCCAAGCAGCTCGTCAATTGTAATGCCAAAAAGTTCGGCTAGTTCTGGTAGTTTAGAAATATCAGGCATAGAGTTGCCTCTCTCCCAATTAGAAACTGCTTGAAAGCTTATGTTCATTTGGTCCGCAAGCTCCATTTGCGTCATGTTTTTAGCTTTTCTAAATTCTGAAATCTTTCTTCCAATGTTGTGCATATTAAAACTCATCATGTAAATCATCCTTTTCAAATTTTATGGTAAATTGTATAAAGCTTTATAAAACAATGATACCAAAGAGCTTACAAATATTCTAACAATTAATGCTTGAGTACGTAAAAATACAGACTCAAGCATTAGTTGAATGGATATAATTTAGAAAGAATAAATAATTTCTTCGTTAAGAGTTTTAATAATTTCAACCGCTAATTTCACCGCATTTTGATAATCTTCGTAAGCCGCAAAACCATAGTGTGCGTGAATATATCTAACAGGCAAGCCAATTACGATAGTTGGAACGCCATGTTTGTTTAAATGGATAGCCCTACCATTTGTGCCGCCGCCCGTTCTAACTGCTTCTTGCACAGGAATATCATGCTTTTTAGCCAAATCAAGAGCATATCTTTGCCAGCGTGGGTTTGTAATCATGCTCATGTCAATATGTCTAAGCATTGGGCCTTTTTTCATGCCAGTTTGAACTAAGTGTGCTGGAAGAGTTGTATCATCAGCAGGGCAACCTTCAAAAAGTATTGCAATATCTGGCTCTACCGTTTGCACTGCAACTTGTGCACCTCTAATGCCAACTTCTTCTTGAACTGAGAAAACTCCAGTAAGATGTACGTCAAGATTTTCGCCTTTAAGAGCTTCAAAAGTATCAATCATAGCTGCACAGCCAAGGCGGCAGTCGAACGCTTTTCCAAGCATTAAATCTTTCTCTTCATTGTAAGAAAACTCTGCATCAGGCACAACAGGAGCAGCAACTCTTATTTTAAAATCGTTCACAACTTCATCTAAGCTTCTCGCACCAACATCAATAACCATAGAAGAAATATCAGGCCCTTTTGCTCTATCCGCTTCAGACATGAAATGAGGAGGCTTAGAAGCAACAATGCCAGCAACATACTCACCATCTGCATTTAACACTCTAACTTTAGAAGCCGCAACACTCGAAGCAACCCAACCGCCTATAGTAACAAAATTTAACGTTCCGTTAGGGTTGATTGATTGAACCATAAATCCAACTTCATCGCTATGAGCATCAAGCATAACAACAGGCTTTTTACGGTTTTCTGTGCGATTTACATAAAGGTTTCTCATTCTGTCTTCTGTAACTTGCATGTCTTTGTCTAAGTATTTTCTAATTTCTAAAACAGCTACATCTTCAAAGCCTGCCACCCCATTTGCGTTTGACAAAGTTCTAATCATTTCTATTGATTTATTTTTATCCACTTTAATCATTCTCCTTAATACTAAGTTTTTCCGCCCATTCTGTTTCTTTAAACCCTGTTAAAACAAAATTATCAGAAACAAAGAAAGGACGCTTTACAAGCATACCATCAGTTGCTAAAAGCTTAATTTGCTCACTATCGCTCATATTTGGCAATTTATCTTTAAGCCCTAGCTCTTTATAAAGATTTCCGCTTGTATTAAAAAAGCTTTTAAGTGGCTTTTGACTTATTTTATGCCATTCTTCTAGCTCTTCGTAAGTTGGGTTTTCTGTTTTTATTTCTCTTGATGAATAAGTAATACCTTTTAAATCTAGCCAAGCCTTGGCTTTTTTACAAGTTGTTCATTTAGAGTAACATAATAGAATCATATATTTCCCCCAATCTAATTTAATGAGTGTATATCTCTAAATAATTATATCATGATTTATTGTAAAACTCAATAAATAAAAAAGTTTAGCATACAGCAATATACTAAACTTTTAGCATCATTTTTGATAGTTATATATTTGATAGATTTAACTCAACTCTCTCAATCCAATCCTCAACCATTTTCTGAAAAAGAGATTCTTTTTCCATATACAAAAGATGCCCAGCACCATCTAAAACTGCATATGTTGCCCTTGGAAACCTTTCAAGTAGTTTATAAGGTAAGTTATAGCCCGTTGTATGGTCTTGTCGCCCTGTTAAAATGCAGGCAGGTTTTTTGAATGTTAATTTTCCGATAGCTTCTTCCATATCTTTTCTGTAATCAAAATCCATTGTTGAACGTGTTCCAAGAGTTCTTGCATCTAACCCCAGTTGTATTTGAGTTTGCCATTTTTCATACTCTTTCGGAGTGGCAATAACTGCCATACTCAAATAACTTTCTAATACAGAATTTTTTTCTACTGAATCAAAAAACTCTGATTGCCATATTATTTGCCTTTCTGGCAAGCTGTCTATTTCACAAGATACCATCGGAACATCAAGCAGCACACCATCTACTCTTTCGCCCATTTTATGCAGTAACCCTAAAGATATATAGCCCCCATATGAACAACCAGTTAGCAAAAAACTTTCTTGCCCAATAACGGCGTTAATAAATTCGCAAACTATATCAAGCATATCATCTGTGTTTTTAACCCATGGCTCGATAGGTGTTTGTCCAAAACCGGGCAAATCTAAATAAATTCTACGATAACCTTTTACTCCTTTAAAAATTGGCTCATATGCACCTACCATCATGCGATGGTCTGGTCCCCATCCATGAATATTTAATATAGGCTTTCCCTTACCGTATTCTTCGTAGTGTATTGGAATATCACGCACTAAACATTTCATATATAATTCCTCCTTTGCTAATCTTTCACTCAATTATAGCAGACCGAACACGACAACAGTGTGTCTTGTTAAAAAAATTACCCACTATACACATAAACTCCTTCTGTTTGACCCATTAACTCATCTATAAGAGAATCTATATCAATATCCGAAAATAACGTTGGATACATTAGGCGAGAGATTAAGAGTTTTGCTACAAGCTGGGTTTCATCCGATTCTAACATTTGCTCTGAAAGAAGAATAATACGGTTATTGCTAATCGCCTCAATAGCACCCCACCCTGCTCTTGAAATTATTGCAAAACGAAGCTCCGACGCCACATGTGTATCTGTTACTCCGCTACCCAAAACAGTACTATCTACAAACTTTACAATTATATCAGGATTTCTGTTTATAACCCAGTCGTCAGTAACTGTTAATCTGTCAGGAGTAAGCCTGCTACTAACATTTAGTCCGCCTGAATTAACCATAAGTTGATATATAGAAGACCCTCTATTTACCGTTACATAATCTGTCACAGTTTCGGCATAAATGTTATACATTTGGCACGGTTGCAATGAACCTATCGCTTGATTTAACATCGCAGAGTGGCTAGTAATAATGGCAACTACACCACCGCCATCTGCAAGGGTTGAAGCCGAATCCCCATCATCTATCAATTCTTCAAAATATACAATATTACTTGTAACAGAATCTAAATTTCCAACACCCACATTTCCCTCTGAAAATTCACTATCTTCAGAACCATACTGCCGAGCATCTTCGTTTACAATCTCTAAAGTTAGTGGTGATAGTTCATTTGGAATTGCTTCGATATATGTTAAAGGCGTTAATTCTTCGTAATACTCTAGCGATTCATCCTCAGAAATATCCTCACTAGATAGCGATGTTGGAATATTATCTGGCGGTAATGCATCAGAAAAACTAACTTCAATATTATCATTATATAGCCTGTATCGGCAACTACTAAAAATTAATAGTGATATGATAGCAGTAAAAACTACATAGTATACCCTCATTCTTATCCCCCCTACAAAAAATAATGTAATTTTATTCTAATCTTTTGACTTATGCTAGAATTTTTCCAAACTATTTCACGAGTTTTATTTAGAAACGCCCCAACTTGTTGCTTTTCTGCTTCTCCAATCTCCTGCTCGCTATACATAGCTTTACACCAAAGAGCTTCGATGTTTTTGTATTCTTTTGAATACTCTAGTGAAATAAGCTCTGAAAGCTTCTCAGTATAAATCGAAAAAACAACATTTTCTCGCTGCAAACCATGTGCAACAAGCCAGTCTATTATATAAACAAACATGCTATTTATTGCAACTTTACAGCCCTCTTTATCAAACATTTTGCGTCGCTTTGCTGCTTTTACAAGTTTTGGTGCAAAATGAATTGTGGCAATAATAACTATAGCAATAATTAGGAGCAATATTAAAGGTAGCAAAACTGACTGTTGCATAATAACTGTGCCAACCTCTGCACCTCCTGCTCTTTCATCACTTTCTACGGTATAATCTTCATAAGAAGCCTCGTGCAAACTATCACTTTGTACATCTGTAACGCTTACTTCGAGGTACTCTGGCTCATATTCAAAATTCTCGCTGTGTGTGTTATGTGAAGCATTTGTAGATTGACTTATCCTTTCTCCAAATAAATCACGAAATGATTCAGAAAATTCATGAAGATGTGGATTGAAATTAGGATATATAGCTAAAACTGTTACCCAAACTAAAACAAAAATTGAGGCAATGGCAACATAGCCATGGAAATTTTCTTTTCTATCACGCTTGCGAATAAACATTAACGCAAATACAAAAAATAGAGCAATATTCCACACAGCACTTGGAAACACCCCAAAATACACTTGTATGCCAGTAACAAGTATAATCGCAACAAAAATTGTAGCTTTGCGGCGAATATACATTAAAAATACACTGAAAATTGCGAAAAAAATGACTATAACAAACAGAGCCATAGATATATTTTGCTCCCAAGCACTTTCTGGCGAATTTATGGTAAACATAACATACCTATAAGCTTGATACTGCTCGCTTATAACAAAAAGCCTATTAAAAATTAGCCTAAACCCATCTAATATCCCTGAAAACCTTAGCCCACTTTTAAATAACGAAACTATAGGGCCTAGCTCCCATCTTAACATACTCATAAAAGAACCTGCTAAGCTGACAAATAAAGCAATAGCTAAAAACCATTGCTTTTTAGGTTTAATTTCATGTTCTGTGGTTATTATCATTTTATATCTCCAATATATTTATGTCAGAATCGTCAACCATCACTGTACACTCTTCAAAAATATCAATAGGATAAACTTCAATATTAGTTTTTGTGTACGCTCTAATATCAATTGCAAGTAGCATGGCGAAAGCTTCGTTTAAGTCATTATAATTTTCTATTTCATAACTTATATATTCTTCCGTTGCCGTTTCTATAAATCCTACTGTGTGTGATACTCCCTGTGTAATAAGTTCGTGTGATATGCTAAATGCGTTACTAGCCATTTTACTTATACGATTAGGCTCATTTGTTGCCGTTATATCAAACAATATAAGAATTTTATTAGCAATAGGCAACCCTAACTCGCGAACAAACAGCTTATCTGTTTTTTGCGATAACTTCCAGTGAATACTTCTCAAAGAGTCGCCTGCAACATATTCTCTAATTGCAAATGTTTCGCTAGGGTCGTTTCCAGACTGCTGCATAGAGTATTCTTCGCTATCTAGAGTAGATTTTTTACTTTCACCAATTTCAAGCCGTATATCAAATAGCTTTGGTATAATAAGCATGCTTTCTTGGCTTTTGTATTTTGTTTTCCATGCAAAAAGCCCAAACATATCTGTAATTATAAACTCTGTTTCAGAAAAAGAAATTACCCCACAGTTATTAGTGCTTATTAAAAATTTAGATGTTTCTTGATTAGAAAAATATACTTCACCTGTAAAAAGATTTTTGCATACTATTCGGCATTTTGTATAAATAGGAAAAAATGAACTTTTTTTTGATTCTATATACACACTAACTTCTTCGCCACATATGCAGTATTTTGGAATAACTAGCTTAAATATAATACGCAGTGCTACAATTCTGGCAACTATAATAGATATAAACGGAATTATAACAGAAGCAAATAAAATCACCCTTGTGCCATAATTGTTACCAAACACATGTAAGCATGCCACTACCAATAGCCATATTAAAAATGCAATTCTATTTTTTGCCATAACTACTTCACCTACTTCAAGATACTATCAGGCACGATTACAGTATCTATCAAATCACAAAGCACTTGAGATGGTGTTATCTTCTTGCTTTTTGCTAATTGACTTAAAAGCACACGGTGAGAACAAGCATCTATAAAAACGTCCTGCACATCTTTTGGTATAACATAATCACGCCCTTCAAGATATGCTTTTGCTTTTGCCATTTTATTAACAAACAAAGAACCTCTCGGGCTAATTCCAAGCTCCAGTAGCTCATGTTGCCTCGATTTTTCTGCAAGGCGAACAATATAATCAATAATGCTATCTTTAACCGTTATCTTAGAAACCTCGTTTTGCATGTTAATTACATCTATAGCAGAAATAACAGATTCTACATTTTCTAGTGGGTTATCTGTCTGCCTACCACGGATTACTTCTTTTTCGCTTTTTATATCAGGGTATCCTATGCTTAGTTTTATTATAAATCGGTCTAGCTGAGCGTAAGGCAATAATTGTGTGCCAGTTGTGCCAACATTATTTTGAGTTGCAATTACTATAAATGGGTCTTTAAGCGGGCGAGTAGTTCCATCAACCGTTATCTGCCTCTCTTCCATCGCCTCTAAAAGCGCAGATTGAGTTTTACTTGACGTTCGGTTAATTTCATCACCTAAAAGCAGATTTACACCCATAGCTGCACCTTGCACATATTCTAATAAACCCGTTTCTTTATTATACATAGAGAACCCTGTAACATCAGAAGGCAATACATCGGGCGTGAATTGCACACGCCCAAACTCAAGCCCCAATGCACGGCTAATTGCTATTGCCATAGTTGTTTTGCCAACACCCGGAACATCATCAAGCAATATATGGCCATTTGCCAATATAGATGTTATTATTTTTGCTATAATTTCACGCTTGCCCGATATTGCCTTTTCAACTTCGTTAATTATTTTAGATATTTCGTTATTCATATTATATTACTCCGCAAGCATACGTGCTAAAACTGTTGCAAGTTGTGCACGAGTTGTAAGTTGGTTCGGTGCGAAAGTAGTTTCTGAAACTCCTCGCAACAAGCCATTTACAAAACTATAAACTACCGCATCATACGCCCAATAGGCTATATCGTCTGCATCATCAAACGATAAAGAGCCCTCTACCGGTGTCGAACCAAAATATTGGAACATAAACACAGCCATTTCTTGCCTTGTTAAATATTCGTCAGGCCTATTAGCTATAGGATAAATTCCTGCTAAATCATATAAAATTTCTGCAAACATCCCACGGGTTACATACTCATTTGGAGAAAATAGGCCATTTGCTCCGCTCATGAGTTTTTGCTCCGTAACAAAATTTACTGCTGTATAAAACCAATCAGTAGGAATTACATCATTGTATAAGCTTGTAGAAACAGTTGGTGCAACTTCTTCTGTGCCAACCACATTCATTCTGCCGTCTAGAGTAGCATGTGCTGCCTCAATAGTTGTATTTGGTAGTGACAGTATATAGCCCATAACAGCATTGTCAACTACTCTTGCAGTTGTTATTGTGCTACGATTTTCTGTATCACTTACACGCTCATTAAGAACATAACTAATATCCATGCCATTAAAGTTTGCGTTACTAGTTATTACAGCGTAAATTGCTGTTTCGTCAAACGGACTACCATTAATAGATGTAATTGTAACTCTTTCAACACTTTCTGCTCTGTGCCAAATTCTGCCCATATGAGCTTCTCCTGCGTTAAATTCGATATTCGTATCAATTACATACTCAATGCCCGAAACGTGCATTAGTGAAGCTGCTAGAGCGAAATTTTCAACAGAATAAGGCAATCCTTGCGAACTTGCTTCTAACTGCTCTAAAAGCTCTGCACCAGTTAAATAAATCACTGCAACTGTGTTTGGAAATGGCAAAACTCTTCTTAAATCTTGAATTGTTACATCACCAGTATATAGGTAATCTCTAAGGTTTCCTGCATTCCATAGTGCAACCACATTATTAGCTTCTACATGTATTCTATTATTTCCTATTGCAACGTCATCTTCATCAAAAAATTCATTAATTTCACCTGAAACAGCAAACCAACGTAAGGCATCAGCCCAGAAGTTGCCAAGATTTGTTTCACCACTGCGATTTGCATCAGTTGAGCCATTAAGCGTTATATTAGACCTACCAACACGTGCAAATGCACTATCAACCACAGCCTTAAATTCATTAACAGCCGCTAAAACTCCAACATGCGATTCAAAATCTTCAAGATTTATATTTTGCCTTGTATATTCAAGAGTCTCGTTATCAATAATAATCGCACCAACTGTTACCCCATCCGACAAACTAGTTGAAGTATTTTCAATCATTATCGCACCATTTACATTTACAGCACTTGCATTAGAAAGTCCAATAATTAAATCGTTATCAGTCAAGGCTGATACTTGTACATTTGCTACATTTGCAGGATTCACAAATTGCAGCCCTGCTAAATTAGATTCTAGAATAATATTTGGTATAGCTTGGTTTATAAGTCCAAAAAAGCCTATACTAATGCCACTATTAGTTTCTATTTCTGTATTTTCAGTAAAGCTGTGGAAAAATTCGTTTTCTCCACTAATATTTGCAGATACTGCCCTAAATGCGGGATTCATCTCTAAAAGCTCTCCGAGAGGCCCAAATTCCACAGCATCTCCATGAAATGCCGTGCCAAGAGCACCAGTACCAAAAGCAAAATCATATGTACCTAAAGCAACAACATCATAACCTGCTGCTATCATAAGCGTTATTATCGTGCTACCGCTGTTAAATGCCCCATATCTTGTTCCTTGCAGAAAATTACCAGTGTCTACAAGAATAACATCAGCACCTTTTGCTTCAAAATCTGCTCTAGCAGATGCTATTAACGGCAAAACATCAACATTTCCTCGGATATTTCCTGTATAAATAACTACGGTTTTTCCTTCGTAATCGCCTGTGGCAAAAACATTCATAGGTAGTAATGCCAAACAAAGACACAATGCCAAAACTACACTCACTATTTTATTTCTTTTTTTCATTTTAACATACCCTTTCTTTTTTAAAAAGCTAAAAAACGCCAAAAAGACTTGTGTTATTTTTACAACACAATTGGCGCCTTCATGACGTTTTTAATTTTTTATTATTATACTTAATGTTTTATAATGCTATGTTGCACCTTCATGGTGCAATTTACTAAATAAGTTTAACATAAAACAAGCCTTACTGTCAACCCTTTAATCTTTCAATAATTTCATTTATGTAACTCTGAATTGTTGCCGCTTGCACACCTACAACCATAATATTGCACTTCTCCATAGGTATTAATATTTTAAGAGCCTTACTTGAAGAAACAGCCTGTGCCATTTGCAAACTTATTTCGCCGTGCATTGCATTGGCAGAAATTATGCCCATAACCCCAATAATGTAGTCCGCCTTTGCTGCGTTATAAACAACGGCATTTTCGCCGGTTGCTGCCATTTGTGCCCCAGCTTTTAACATGGCTGATGTGGCTATAGAATTTGTTCCCACTGCCGTAATAATCGCATCTTCAATGCTATTTCTTATCTGTTCTATAATGGCTTTGCCAATTCCTCCACCCATGCCATCTATAACTAAAACATCCATTTTAATCGCTCCAAACTATTATAAAAATAATAATATTCCCAAGAAATGGCACACCGCACCAAGGCTTACAAATAAATGCCACACCATATGGAAAAACCGTTTTTCTTTTTTAGAGTAAAAATATGCACCTACCGAGTAAAACACTCCTCCACCAAGAATAAGTAACTGCAAACCCAAACTTGCATTGCGAATAAACATTGGTGCAACAAATACTATAGACCAGCCCATTACAAGATAAATTGTAAGTGATACTTTCGGAATTCTTCTTTTCACTATAGACTTATACAACACTCCAAATATAACCATTATCCACTGTAAAAGTGCAACAATAACTCCCATCCAACCACCAATTACTGATAATGCTATAGGTGTATACGTTCCTGCTATAGCAACGTAGATAAAACAATGGTCTAAAATTTGCATAACTCGCTTATGCCTAGTATCAACTGTCATACTGTGATATATTGCAGAAGATAAAAACATAAGAAAGATTGAACACATAAATATAGTTGTAGTTGTTGCCCCTAAGCTTCCATGCCTTAAATAAGCTCTAATTGCTGTTGGTGCTATACCTCCTAATACTATAAGTGCCATAACACCATGAGTTACAGAGTTGCCTATTTCTTCTCCTAACGTGTATTGCCTAACCTTTTTAATAATACTCATTTGTTTTCACCCTGCTTTCAAATATTAAAACATAAACCTAAAGCCTCTTAATAAATGCCCCGCTGATGTATATAAAATCCTCTTTCCTAAAGATACAGGTGCCGCTTCTACCTCGCTATTAATCTCATACCTATTATCATGCCCTACTCTTAGGCTTTGTGCAATTTGGGCTTCAATTGCTTCAAGCACTATATCATGAAATTCCTCACTATCAATTATAAGCATAGATTCTGTATCAGAACGAATACTTCTTTCGTTTAAATTAAATGAGCCTATAGCTGTGAGCCTACCGTCAAACAAATATGTTTTTGAATGTAATGACGCTTCTATAGACTGAAATTCGTAAATAGTAATGCCCGTATCCAATATATTTCTTCTATTAACATAATAAGCTGAGAATGCTGGAAGATTAGGGGTAGATGCAAGCGAATTAGTTGATAATGTAACATCTCTGCCTCTAATAGTTTCGTAAAAAAAGTTTAAGTTTCTATTTGTTAAAACAATATAAGGCGACTGTGCTACTATAACATCACTATTTCTTGCTATCATCATTAAATTATATGCAACAACACTTTCTTTTTTTGCGGTATCAATAGGGTTTGTTATTAATGTTATTCTATTAGTTCGAGTTGTATTGGCGTAGTAATCGAAATTATATAAGGAAATAGGGTTTGTTCTATACTTCATATATAAATTAATATAATAATTTTTCTGCTCTGCTATATTTCTACTTACTCTTCTGTTTAAAAATACACGTTCAGAAGTAACTTTACTATTAAAGTAATAAGTAACTTCCACTATGCTTCCATTAATATCTGGGTTAGTATTGTAAACTAACACTTCTCTGTCTAGAGATAGTCTTCCAACAAACCCTTCAGGTTCATAATACTTATCACCCATGTTTCTGCCGCCTAAAATCATTAGATTATCATCCACTATCATATATTTATCATGAAGAGCGGCATTTATAAATTGTGGCCTAAAAAATTCAAATCTATTAAACCTATAAACAACAATATTATCATGCCCTGATAATACATTCATATATCTTGAGGGAACTGCACCACCTATAGCATTAACAATAATTGTTATATCTACACCCCTATCAGCCGCAGATAAAAGTGCTCCTACAATTATATCACTGGTTTCTCCTTCGTGAATAGCAAACGAAGCAATCAAAATCCGCTCTTTTGCCTTTGATATTAAGTTTACTCTATGCAAAAAAGAGTCCCACGGGTCTTCTAACAGCATAACTCGCTCTGTGCTTTCATGTTGACTGTAGAAATTCTCTATAGAAAATGCTATTCTGGTTTTTTCACTTACATATACATCGCCTGTATAAGGCGAAAGAACAATTAAAGCATACTTAACAAAACACAAGGCAAAAATTAACATACCAGTTTTAATATAACGAGATTTCAAATTAACCACTCCTTTTATGTATCATAAAGTAGTATGCTCATATGTTAAAAATAATTCGTTTAAATTTATTATATCAGTTAATTACTTAGCAGTCAAATACTGCACTTTTAATAATCAATAAAGGCTACATTTCCATTTAAAAAATGTAGCCTTTAAATCATTCTTACGGCATTATTCTTATTATCGTGCTTTCTCCCACAGATATATACTCTCTTGCACCTATACTTTGCACAAATGTACCTTCAGCCATAAATTCGCCAGGGTTTACTACACGAGCATAGTAGAAGTATGTGTGCACACGCTCAAACCTCCCGTTAAAATCGAAAAAGGTAATGCGTTGCCCTTCAGTTATGGCATGTGCCCACCAGCCTGCTACGCTGTTTCTATCCCCAAATCTCGAAGAATTTGGTACATGTACAAGCCCTGCTGGCAAAAAGTCTGTTATTATATAAGAGCCGCTTAAGTCTGTTCTAGAATAATCAATTGTAATTTGCACCCGCACCAAATCTCCCTGCTCAAAGGTATTAGTGCTTATATCTGTGCCTGCTTTAAAAAATTCTCGGCGTATTATTATATCATTTTCAACCATTTCTACATCTTCAAGCGGAGTACGAATAATAGACACTGCACCTACTTCGCCAGTTATGGCTATTAAGTTAAACTCATGCATACTTTGAGCAGGAATACGCAAAGTAAATTGCCCCCCATGCTCGAGATTCCTTGTTACTGTTTCGCCAAAAAGCGTATACGTTATGCTTGCTGTGGCATTTACGTGGTTTTCAATCTCATGCGAAATAAATGCCAAACGTTCAATGCTCATAACCAAAATATCATTACGATTTGAAGCATCAAAACGGTGCCTTACAGCATAATTATGAAGCCCTAAACTTTCAGGCATAGAAAGCCTAGCCGAAAGAAGTGCTACAACAGAAGTTACTTCCAAAATTTCTGCACGGTTTGCACCTACATTTACGCGATATAACGGTGCAATGCTTTGTATATGCTGTGCAATTCGGCTGGTATAAATCTGTTGTGCCGTATGAGTTTCGCCAATTGCAGCAAAACCAAGTGCGATATAAGCCATGTTTCTTACAGATAAATCCGTAAGCATGGCATACCTTTCTAATTCAAGTAGTACTGGCTCACGAAGCGTAGCAAGACCGTATAATGCAAGAATTCTATTATCAGTAGTTGATGTATTAAAAATATCCCACAAATATCTTGTTAATGTAACCAAGTTAACATCATCCATAATAAATGGCAATAACATTACTGTTGTTTGAAGGTCTGCCTCCGCATATGGCAAAATGGCTATTCCCCCACTCTCTGTTTGATATTCTAAAACATCAAAGCTACCTAGGCTTCCAAACATACGAGTTTCAGGAAAGTGAGTTTCTATAAGTTTAGTAGCCTCTCGCCTTGCTATAAACCCTTCAATTCTTGCACCACTACTCCATGATACGTTACGTATTGTAAACAAGTCGCTTAAAAATTGTCCCCGTCCACGGTCGGTAAACGTAATATTTGTAAGTCCCGTAGGATTTATGTCAAACACAGTGTCTGTTGTAACTTCATAAAAAACTGCCGTTTCCACTTGGCGATGAGAGTTTACAACAGTATATGGATGCCTCATAGCATCGCTATAGCCCGCTACAGTTGCACGAATGATAATTGCACCAGCCCCTTCGGCAGTTTTTTCCCAAAGAGGAATATTTGTGCGTGCAAACGATACTCCTGTTGCCCTGCGAACATCATTCGGCACATCTTCACGCCAAACTTCAAACGTTACTTGTTCACCACCAGAAAGATTTGTTCCATACACATTCACTCCAATATATGGCCTATCGCCAACAAGAAATGTGCTGTTAAGAGTGTAATGTAAAAACATTGGTTGTGTAACACGCACATTTTGAACGGTGTTGCCTGCATACAAATCATTGCTTATAGCAGATGCAGTCGCACGCCAAGAGGTTATATTGTCAGGCATTCTAAACGTAAATGTTACCTCACCTTGGTTATTGGTACGTAAACTCTTAAAAATAGCGGTATCTTCAAACATTTCACGTATGCGAGTATCTCCGTCATCAGATGCACTTTCTGCCATAGCTGCTGGAGCAGCAGTCGCAGTGGTTTCCATAGCCATATCACTAAATGCTTCTTCTTCCGCATCTATACCATCACTAACAAACGTTCTATGCGTTGCTAAACTAAATCTTAAGTTGTCGTTTACATTCCTGTAGAGCATTTCAAGCGTATCAACAGCATAATCCATCAATGCAAAAAGAGCTTCGTCTACTAAGCTAATATTAACATTTGCAGGCTTAGGATTACCGTACTTGTCTGTAGTTGTTATGGTAAATGTCGCCATATCTCCAGGCTTATAGCTTTCAGAGCATGTAGTAATGTTAATCTCAAGAACTCTGCTTTCGGTATTAAATCGAATTCTCTGCGACATTTGCCACCCACTATGATATGTGTGTCCATTAAAATGGAATGCAAACACTTGTGCGTTTGGCACATGTTGCTCACCAAATGTAAATGAAAGCGGATTTTTGCCAATATGGTAACTTAAAATGCCGTTTTGCACCACTACAAACAAGAAATTGCCTTGTGTTACAGGTTCTGAACCACGCATAATTGTTAGTTCTACTTCATCACCTATATCATAACCGTTGCTATTTACTCCATCTAAAAATAGGCGGTCGTCATTAGCATTTTGGAAAAAATCAGTAAAATCACGCCCAATAAATACAGTGTGCATTATTGTTCGGCCATTTCCATCTGTCGTAGTTAATCGTGCAATATAACTTGAATTTTCACGGTTTGGCACCTGAAAATCTCTTTCAGCCAATCCGTATGAGTTTGTTGTAATTTCAAATTGCTCTACCGAACGCTCACGCCTTTCATGGCGATACCACGGCACTACTTGCCTTGTAACATGGTTATAACGCTCCCCATCACGCACACGTTCCCAGTAAACTTCAACGATTTCGACAGATATTCTTTGCCCTACCGTTGGGTCTTCTAAAAAATCTCCCCAATTGCTTGCTGTTCCGTTGTTTATGCGGTCTAGAGTAATATTATTAACACTTACTGTAAGGCTCGCATCGCCTCCAGTGCGTGTTGCCCTTGGTCTTACATGTATATCATTAACAAAAACACGTACAGAAGCCTGCTCATGAACCCAGCCGATTTCTGGCAGTGTAGCTTCTGCTGTAAACCATAAATGCCTTTCGCCTTGCACATCAGCACTTGTGGCACTTGGTCTTGCATTTTTCTCTATAACCCCTTCAAAGTTTGTCTGGTCCTGCCCTGAACTTGGTGTTGCTAACCCCCAGCCACCAAAATTATAAGAAATATCTAAATCTGGCACTGGCGTGCCTTCAAAAAACTCAGTTCTTGCAGTAAATGTTACTTCCTCACCTGCAAAAATTGCGGCTATACTAGGCGATACTGTAAGCTGGTACGGAGGTTTTACATAATCCATAACAGTAAAGAACATAGAACTTAGCAGAATATCGCCATGAAAAATGGCAATCTCATAAGCCCCTTGGTCTAAATGAGGCAAGCTGATTTCACCAAAATACGCCCCCTCTACAACAGCTATGTTTTGCATATGCAATGTGTCATTATCTGCCCTATCCCAAGACCACCACGAACGTTCAGATAAAATAGCAGTTACATGAGTAATATTCTCATCATGATGGCGATTTTGCACAAAACCCCAAAGCGATACCGTATCATTACGCTGAAATAACGTACGGTCTAGTTGAAGTGCCGTCCAATAATTATCATCTCCACTTGCGGGTTGTGGAAACCAGTCCCACGAGCTTGACCACCAGCGATTAAATGATTGAAATGCGTTTGAATGAACAAAAACAACATTTTGCTTGCCATTTGCTGCAGTAACAATTAAGTATTCTCCTGCTGATAATGCACGAGGAACAACAGCTATGCCATATTCGGTTGTTTCATATGTTTCGCCGCTAATTGGGTCGTAAACCATTGCTTCTGAAACAGGCAAGCCTGTAGTCATATCATTTACCCATACAAGTGCCATATTATTGTCTGCAATCACTTGCACTGCTAAGTCAGTAATTTGTATAATCATTTGATTTTGTGAATCATTTGTTGTTGCGTTTATCACATAGAACCCTGATGGAAGGTTGCTTGACATTGTAAATCTTTCAGAACCCCACCACGAATCATCATTTGCCCTATTATTAATATTAGTTGAATAAACCCTTCTAAGCCCAGAAGTATCTATAAAACGCTCCGCCTGTGAAACTTGTGACCAGCTTGGTGCAGCAATCATTCGGTTAGTTGCATTAATTGCTTGTACTTGGTCATCAATGCGATATACCGCCATATTCACTGTAGGGCGACTTATGTCTCTGTTATAATTAAGCCAAAAGCTAACATTTGGTGCAGCAAATGATGGAAACTCTGCATGTCTACTAGAAAAGTGTATATTTGAAGCTCCATTATGTGCTGTTCGCCCCGTAGTTAGAGCGGTTTCGAATGAAAATGTGTGAGCAGTTGTAATAATTTCGCTTGTATCTGGTAATCTAATACCTGCACTTACGTTAATCGTGTAAATTTGACCGTGCATAAGAGGCGAAGTTGGCATAAAAATAGTAGTAGAATCACGGTAAATAAATCGTCCCTCTACATGTGGGTAGATACTAAAATGTTCTTCAATATCAATCTCGTCCCCAAACGAAAAAGCTATTTCAATACCTGTATTAACAGGCACATTTGTGGCTTGATTACGAGGAAAAGTTGACATAAGCTCAAAACGAACTGTAGTTTGAAATGCCCACGTAATATCACCACTTTCACGCGAAAGCCTAAAAACATATACACTATTTGATGTTAGCGGAGTTTCTGGTGTAATAATAAAAGTGTTACCACTTTCACGTGTTATATTTGGCTCTGGTTGCCCATCTATAGTAATTAACGGTAACGTGACATAATTAGCCGGTGTTTGTAAAACAAACGAGCTTGCTGTGTCTACTCCCGTAATACCAAACATGGTTGGAGCCAAAATATAGCCATCTCTAGGAGTTTGTCCCTCAAGAGCATCGCTTATTGATATTGGAGTTATTTCCGTATTTGCATCCCATCTAACAGGTGTTGTATTAAATATACGCTCTGCTGCTTGAACCTCCTGTGTATCAAGCAATAGTTCCATAAAGCCCTCGTTATTACCAATAGGAAAAATTAGAATCGCCGAAACTAGTAGTGCTACTGCCAAACAAATTGCAATAATTTTTTTCATAAATATCAACCTTTCTGGTTTGTCTAATAACAATATTATTTTATTAGACGTAAACAATAGCGGTTTTGTTCCAATTTAAAGTTTTACCTTTTCTATAAAAATATAAATATTATTTTTCCGCACCTTGCCTGTATTTTGTCATAATATCTTTAAAAATTTCTCCAGTGGTTGGCGGTGTCCATGTGATAGCATTGGCACCTGCATTTATAGTATCGATTATTGACTGGTCAGTAGGCCCTCCTGTTGCTATGATTGCAACCTTTGGAAAATCCTTTCTTATTTTTTCAACCAGCCATGGTGTTTTAGATGCAGCCGATACATTAAGTAGTGCCGCTCCTGCCTCAATTCGTGCAGCTATATCGTCGAGCTCACTAACTACCGTTATTACAATTGGAATATCTATAATCTCTCTAACTTGTTTAATTGTTTCGTTAGGGGTTGGAGCATTTAATACAACGCCAAAAGCTCCTTGGAATTCTGCGTCTGAAGCGAGGTGTACTACACGGCTCCCAGTTGTTGTTCCGCCTCCAACTCCGCAAAGAACCGGAATGTCAGAAGCCATAATAAGGGCATTAGATATAATTGGTTGAGGCGTAAACGGATACACAGCTACAACCGCATCTGCATTAATGTTACGTATGATAGCTATGTCTGTGCTGAAAACTAAAGATTTGATAAGCCTCCCAAATATGCGTACTCCACCGCAATTTTCAATAAATTTTGGTATTTCGATCATATGCCTACGAAGAGTTCCGTTATATTCTGGTATCGACCATTCATTGTTATTCTGTAATTTTTTCATGCTTTCCATTCTCCTCTTCTTTAGATTTATACTAAATGTAAATTCTGAGTATTATTTATATATTATACAACAAAATTTTACAATTGTCTATGTTTTTTAACAATATTGGCTACATACTTTGATATTGCCTTACTCCACGTGTAGAAATTTAAAGTTACCTCGCTATAAAAACAAAATTATAACCCCCCGCAACTCTAGTGTGAGAGTCGCAAGGGGTTAAAGTCGTTTCGTAAGCTGGTTAACTTTCGTTATTTATTTTATATCGTAAACACTTCTTATGTTAATATCTTTTGCTTCACCGCGTAAAATCTTTACGCTTACGCTGCCTGAATTCATGTCAAAATAATTATCAGATAATAAAATATCATTCTCTTTGCAATCTATTTCAACACTTTTTACATATGCTTTTGATGTGATAGTGATAATATCGCCCTCTATGGTGTAAGTAAGCTGAGGATCCATAAATTTATATTGCTTCGGCATACAGAATAGAACTGTGCCACCTGATACATAATTGCCCTCTGTATCATATAGATCATAGCTCACATAATGCTCAAATAACACGGCATCATCAAACTTCATTTCATCAAGCCATAGTGATGTAAGTGGTGCTACAACAACAGCTTGTTCACCCTCTTGCAAAATATTCGCATAATTGTCCCGAAGAGCCCATTTCACAGTACCATTGAACTCTTGGCGGGTTTCGTTTGCAACAGATAAACGAACAGATTTATTAATATTCCAATGCTCAGCATTGATATTTGTGTTTTGCGTTATAACTCCTTCTTCTTCCGCCGAAAGCATTATAGGTGCAAAGAAGCGTTTTGCAAAGTAGTGTAGTGCCTTCCAACGTCCGAAATAGTCAATAGATGCCCAAGAAGCCACAGGCCAGCAATCATTTAACTGCCAATAGATGGCACCCATGCAACGTTCACGGTTGCGACGCCAATGCTCCACACCGTATTTAATAGCCTCTGCTTGCAGTAGTTGCGATGCATATACCAATGTTTCAAAAGAATGTGGATATAAAAACATTTGAGCAAGATAGTACACAATTTTACCATTTGCCGCCCCATTGCGTTGGTGTTTTTCCATAACATACGAGAACATATTTCTATCTTCAGGAAGTGTAAAGCTTTCGATGGTTTTCATAAGCGGCAAAGATTGGAAACCAAACTCGCTTACAAATCTAAAGAAATAATTACGATAGTCAGAGAAAGGTTTAAGCCCATGCCAAACCGACCAATAATGTACATCACCGCGGTTCGGGTCATTCGGTTCGTCAAAACCGCCGCCTGATGATGGGCTTGCAGGCCAATAGAATGTTTGCGGGTCAAGCTTGCGGCAAATCTCAGGGAAGATATGCTCATACATTCGGAAATAAGCCGAATATTGTGATGGCGAATATTTCCATACACCAATCTTAATATGCCACTCCATTTCATTGTTACCACACCACAAACCAAGGCTTGCATGATGGCGTAGCCTTCGCACATTATCCTCTAGCTCTCTGCGTATATTATCTTCAAAGTCAAGTGTTAATTCATACATTGCACAGCAGAACATAAAATCTTGCCACACAATTAGCCCAAGTTCGTCACAAATATCATAGAAATAATTATCAGGATAAAAACCGCCGCCCCAAATACGAACAGAATTCATATTGGCAAGCACACAATCTTCAAGTAGCTGGCGTGTACGCTCTTTATTCATACGTGGAAAAATGTTATCCTCAGGTATATAATCAGCACCCATTGCAAAAATCTTGTGCCCATTAACGAGATAGCAAAACTCCTCGCCCCATTCATCTTTATCGCGTGAGATAGTCATGGTGCGTAAACCAATACGTCGCTCCCAAGTATCGCATAAAATATCACCGTCAAATAACTCAGCAATTATAGTATATAGTGGCTGATCGCCATATCCATTTGGCCACCATAATTCAGGATTAGAAATTTTAAAAGGTGAATCTGAAATTTGACTACCTAAAACCTCACCATTTGGGGCTATTATAGTGTACTTTACACTTAGCCCATCAGTACATTCTTTTTTGAACGTTTCTATTTCTGGAGCAAACGCCAAGCATACCTCACCATCACTGTGGTTTTGTGTAACATATACACTGTTTAATCTTGCTTTATTTATAGAAATTATAGAAATATCACGCCATATGCCTAAATCAGGTAATCTAGGTCCCCAATCCCATCCAAACATGCAATGTGCTTTTCGGATATGCGGGTAACCAACCATACCGTCAGGCGTCCCATCTGCATAAACTTCCGCAGATTTTGCACGGATATAGTCAACAGGCGAATGGAATGTTATGGATATAGTATTTTCACCTTCTTGCAAATTGTCAAGAGGATATTCCCATATGCGGTGCTGATTTTCAGCAGAACCTATTAGAACTCCATTAACATAAATATCCGCAAGGGTATCTAAACCATCGCAATGTAGTATAACACTATCCGCATCAAGCATATCTTTCGATAAATCAAATGTGCGGTAATATACGGCTCCCGCATCTGTTATCGGACGCACTTTGTCCTCATTATCACGCCAAAAAGGGTCTTCCATTTTGCCTGCTACTAAAAGATCGTGATATAAAGAACCTGGCACTGTTGCAGGAATATGTTCATCTTTATAATTTAAAATCCATTTACCATTAAGATTTAACTTTTTCATAATTTTCCACCTTTCAAAGGATTATTGCATAAAACCATCCGTTCACCATCAAGTTTTCTCTTTGCTATTTCGCCAGATTTACAGGCATCTGATACATATTTACATCGTGCATAAAACTTGCACTTAGACGTATCTAAATTGATTTCTTCAACATCAGAAAGCACTTCTTCTGTTTCTGCCCATTTATCACCTATCTTTGGCACGGCATTCATTAATAGCTCAGTATACGGATGTGTAGGAGCATCCATTATTGCACGTGCAGGACCGTATTCTATTAGGCTACCTTTATACAATGTCGCAATGTAATCAGATACATAGTAGGCAGTTGATAAGTCATGAGTGATATAAACAAACGATACGTTATACTTATCTTTTAATTCCTTAAACAGATTAATAATGTTCATTTTCATAGAAGCATCAATTGCCGCAACTGGTTCGTCCGCAATAATAAGCTTAGGCCTTGTTATAAGTGCTCTTGCAATAGATATTCGCTGAAGCTCACCTCCAGAAAACTGAGCTGGATATTTTTTACGTACAACACTTAACGACATTCCCACACTTTTTAATATCTCGTCAATAAGCTCTGATGCTTCTTTACGATTTTTACATATGCCTAACCTTAACGCCGTATTATATAAATACGAATCCACAGGCTTACGGTGTGAAAAAGTTTCATATGGGTTTTGGAAAATTGGCTGAACATCTAGCCTAAAAGCCTTTGCTTTATAAGATTTTTTATCTGAATAAGCCTTGCCAGACAAGGTAATATCACCCATATCAATTTTATGAAGCCGCAAAATCATCTTACACAGAGTAGTTTTCCCGCAACCTGATTCACCAACAATTGATAGTATAGTTGGTTTTTCACCTGTTAACGAAAGCGAAACATCATCAACCGCTACAAGCTTTTTACTTGAAATAACGCTACCTACGCGAAAGATTTTAGATACATTCTCTATTTTTAACAAGTTTTCGCTCATAATGCAACGCCTCCTTTGATTAAATGATGGCAAGCAGCATAATGCCCATTATCCACCTCTATCATTTTTGGAGCCAGTTCTTTGCACAAATCCGATGCTTTTGGGCAACGTGGAGCAAATCTGCATCCATCTGGAGGATTTAAAAGTGATGGTGGCCTTCCTGGAATACCCTCCCTCGGGCGAGAATCTCCAACACGTGGCAAAGCGTTAACTAGCATTTGAGTATATGGATGTACAGGGTCTGTAAAAATACGCTCTGTTTTTCCAACCTCCACCATGCTTCCCGAATACATAATCCCCATTCGGTTTGTTATTTGATAATGCACGCCCATATCATGGCTAACAATCACTAGCGTGTTTTGATATTGCTTTTGCAACTTCATTAAAAGCATCAATATGCTACGTTGCACCACAACATCAAGTGCCGTGGTTGGTTCATCCGCCAAAACTAAGCTTGGTCTCATAAATGTTGCTAAAGCAATAATTATACGCTGCCGCATACCGCCAGACAACTGAAACGGATACGCCTTTAGCAAATCAGGCGAGAGATTAAGCTCAGTAAGATATTTGCGAACACGCTCTAAAACAGCATCAGCCCCTTCTTTTTTTAACTGCTCCTTAGAAATCGAATCTAAAAATTGATTTTTAAGCGGTGCAATAGGATTAAGCACTGATTGTGCTGCTTGTGGCACATATGATATATTCTTCCACCATGTTTTTTTGATATTACCAGATTCGAACATTTCTGTTTTTCCATCATTTTCAACTTCTAGAACTACACGACCATTATCTATTTGTAATGGCGGGTCAATAATATCATACAACACCTTGAGGAGTGTGGTTTTGCCACAGCCAGATTCGCCTGCTATACCAAAAATTTCATTTTTATGTATCTCAAAACTCACATTGTTAATAACATTAACCTTGCCGCCTAAAACCTTGTATGACGTTGACAAATTCTCGATTTTTAACATCTTATTGACCCCTCCTTCTAGAAAGATAAGAATTATAGCCCGATATAAGCATAAACAATCCAATAAAGAGTAGTACCATGGCAACAATAGGAGAGCCAATCCAATACCAATGTCCCGCTAAAATTGCATTACGGTCCCTCGCCCATTGTATCATGTTCCCAAGCGTAACAAGATTTGCGGGAGATAACCCCAGTATTGCAAGCCCAGATTCGGCGGCAATTGCCGCCAAAGTTGCGTTCATAAACGAAACTAGCGACCACGTCATCGCATATGGCAAAATTTCTGTAACAATAATTTGCACAGTACTTTCGCCTGAAAATTTTGCAGTAGAAATAAAATCACGTTCCTTAAGAGATAGTGCCATAGAACGTATTTGGCGGCTCGTAAACGCCCAGCCAAACATAGATAATACAAGTGCTAACGTTAAAACACTAGCACCGCCCCCAATCAGAGCTGTAATTAATATCAGTATCGGCAATGTTGGAATTACGATAAATGTATCCGTAATAGTAGACAGAACCCTATCCAACACCCCACCCGAAAAACCAGCCAAAAGCCCAAAGAATATACCTATTGTTGTGCCAATTAGGGCAGTTATAAGCCCAAGAGTAAGTGAGTTGTGTATAGAATTAACCAACATCCAAAAAATATCTTGCCCAAGAGGTGTTGTTCCTAATAGATGCGTTCTGCTTGGCGATTGATGAGGTAAATAAGTAAAATGGAAAAATGGGTCTTCGTGTGGAAATAAATAAACTATATATCCCAAAATTAAGAAGAACAAGGTCATAATCACACCGACCTTAAATCTTGCCTCGGAGTATTTCCATAATTCCTTGAGGTTGTTACCAAAACGACCTAATGCTGTATTCGACATGGTTTAAACCTCCTAACTATAACGTATCCGTGGATCAAAAAACGGATACAATATATCAACCAACAATGTGGCAACTGAAATAGAAACAATAGATATTGTAATAGTGCCCATAATCATGTTATAATCCGATTGCATGATGGCCTGTTGTATAAGGGTGCCAACACCCGGATAATTAAATATAATTTCTGCAAGTAATGCACCGCTAAAAACACCGCCAAGTGCTAATGCCAAAGCTGTTACCTGTGTTAGCATAGAATTGCGAAAAACATACTTTGTTGCAATTTTACTCTCGCTAATACCTCGATAGCGTGCATATGTAACAAAATCTTCAGAAGCAATATTTGAAGATAGTGCTTTCATAGAAAGTATCCACCAGCCAACACCTATAAGAAGAATGGATAGTGCTGGAAGAATAGACGAGCGAATTAATGACGTAAACCACGCCCAAGGCCCGAGATGAAAAAGGATATTAGAAGTAATAGGTAACCATCCGAGGATAAATGCAAAGAATATTTGCAAAATTAGTGCAACTAAAAAATATGGAATTGGATATAAACATATCGCTACTATCTCTGCCACCCTAGCCGACCGCTTATTTTTACGAAAACCAGCGTATAAACCAATCAAATTACCAACAATCCATGCAATAATCGTTGTAAATAACGACAAAAACACCGTATATGGCATCCTAACGGCAATTAAATCCCTTGCAGGGGTTGGAAAATTCATTAAAGATGGCCCAAAATCAAAACGTAACAGCCCGTTACGCAAAAAACTAAAATACTGCTGCCAAAGTGAACCCTCAAGCCCGAACTGTGCCTGTAATGTAGAGCGAATACCTTCTTGGGTTGCAGGGTCCATATTGCCATATAGCATTGTCATCTGCATTACTAAGCCTTCTATCGGGTCGGACGGAAAAAAACGCGGAACAAAGAAAAGCACTGTAACACCAATCCAAATAGTTAGAATGCAAGTAGAAACACGGATTAATAAGAATTTCCAGAAGTTCAATTTTTGTACCTCCGTTCAAAAGATTATATAGATATTAATAATCAAAAAAGGGGAGAGAAATGAGACAAAAGCTCTTCTCTATTCCCCTTTTTATCTGTTTATTTTATTTAGCTCGATGGAAATCTTGGAGTTATGTGTGGCAAGAAGCTATCAAATACATGCCACCACCACCATGGCCCATTGTATGGATTATCAGCTGTCGGGAAATTGTACCAGAAGGTAGAGTTGGTTGGTACGAATTTTAAACCAGAATGGAAGCCAATTGTTGGCAAATCGTGCACTGCCACTTGGAAAGCTTCTATAGCAAGTTCTGTAACCCTATCAATATCATTCTCTGGGTGTAGGTTTTGCATTTCATGTATAATCTCTGTAAAACGCTCGTTATCCCAACGGTTACCATGGCCTGTAGTCCATTCTCCAAGAGGAGTAATAAGATTTCTGTCAAACGCCTGAATATTAGCAAATACATCTCTCGTCATAAAGCCCCAAGGCCAGTATCCGTCGATTTGGAAATTGCCAAGACCCCAGTCTAAGCCCCAAGCACCAATTGTTTTGCCTGCAAGTGTTGCATTAAAGCCAAATTGTTGCAATTGGTTAAAAGCTGCTATAACCGAGCGTTCTGTTTGTAGTTCTGTCCCAGCAAGGTAGGTAAATTCCATCACAAATGGCTGCCCTTCAAAAAACCATTCGCCATTTATAAGCTCTAAACCTGCCATTTGGAATAATTGCGTTGCTGCTTCTGGGTCGTGCTTCCATGTGCCATAACCAAACATGTAGTATAAAGACTCGTCATCAGTCGGTAAATCATGCCCTCTTGCACGCAGAACATCGGAAATACGACGTGCATACCCACGGTCGTATGGATAAATTCTTGTGCCGTCTGCAAGATCGATATAAAACTCATCAATCCAGTCCATAAGGTATGGTCTGTAGTACATATCAAGAAAACCAGATGTCATTGTGAATACTGGGAATGGCGAAGCACGTCCAATACCATCAAATATTGCAAGTGAGATGCTATCAAAATCTAGTGCTAGTGCAACACCCCAACGGAAGTATCTGTTGTCAAATGGAGCAATTGCGGCATTAAATACTAGGCCTTTTGCAACAGGGTCATCGTTTGTTGCAAATGGGAACCCATCAAACCATGCAGAAACATTTGGGTTTTGATTTGCCATAACTGTTAACATCTCTGGAGAAACTTCCATCATTAAGTCTATTTCATTATTAATCATTGCCATTTGTCTTGCTGTATCATCACCAAAAGAACGGAATAATACATATTCAGCATTAGGCATTGCACCATTTGCTACAACAGCAGTTATAGAACGCTCCCAGTCAGCACGTCTTTGGTATAATACCCATGTACCAAGCGGGTCAAAGCTATGTACAGTATATGCACCTGCCACTACAGGGTTTTCGTCTGCAAATGATGTTACATCTTCAATATTTGAATAAATATGCTCCGGTACAACACGCATTGCATTACCACCAACAGTTACTCCAAATTGCGTAGCAATACGAGGGAAAGGGAAATGCGTAACCAAGCGAACAACATAATCCTCTACAGCATCTACAGAAGCTATAACAGCATTATAACCTGCCGAAACACCAATGTTAGGGTCATTTAATATCATATTAAACGTAAAAGCAACATCACGTGCAGTAAGTTGCATACCGTCAGACCAGTAAATACCTTGACGAATGTCAATGTAATGCACAGTAAAATCGTCATTAGAACGTGGCATTGTAGCCGCTATTTCTGGAAATTGCTCACCTGTAACAGTGTTAATATTCCACAAGTTACCTGTTAATAGTTGCACAACTCCCGATGTGATAGCAGTAGAACCATTAAAAACATTAAAAACACCTGGGTTTTCTATTGCGAATTGTAATTCCACAACAAGCGTGTCGCCACGTCTAGTGCCAAGAAAAGTTAATTCATCTGCCGCTTGGCGAGTTGCAGGGTCATCAACATCCGTCGTCACACCACTCCTGCAAGCAACAAAGAACGTAGCTGAGAGAATAGCGATGAGCGTTAATGCAACTATCTTCTTCATAATAGTTTTTTTCAATTTCTTGCATCTCCTTTCAGATTTACGTAATTTTTTTGTAAGTTTCACGTAAATTTTAAGCATAGTTTTTCTTATTTTTAATTATATGTTACACGAATGTTAAATGTCAATGCGAGATAATTAATAGCATGTATTGCAAATTCTTATAGTCGTTATTGCTCATTTGCACTAGACTTTGCTTATTATGTAAGTTATAATTGGTATTAGAAAGCTTTATTTTAGGAGGTATTATAAAATGGATAAGTTTAATAGGTTAAAAGAGTACTTTGATGAAGCAATAGAAAAAAATGGTTTAACAGGCATTGATGTTTTGATTTATCAAAACCACGAGCAAATCTTTCGCCACCAAGCAGGATATGTAGATATGGAGAACAAAATTAAAGCTAAGCCACGTGCGTTATATAACATCTATTCTTCTACTAAAATGATAACTTGTGTTGCAGCTTTGCAACTAGTTGAGCGAGGATATATGCAACTCACAGACCCACTTCATAAATATCTGCCAGAATACGAGAATATGTTAGTAAAATACGGCACTTGGGCATTCTCTCCTGCAAAAAACAAGATTCGCATACTCGACCTTTTTACAATGACGGCTGGCTTTACATATGATGCTATGTCGCCATCTGTTTCTAAACTTCGTGAAGAAACTAACAACGACTTTACAACAGTAGAATTTGCTAAAGCCATCGCAAAAGAGCCTTTGCTATTTGAGCCTGGTGAGGGCTGGAATTACGGGCTTTGCCACGAGGTATTAGGAGCAGTTATAGAAGTAGTTAGCGGAATGTCTTTTGGGGATTACATCGAAGAAAACATATTTGCCCCTCTTGGAATCAAAGAATCAGGCTTTTGGGTTCCTGATGAGCATAAAGATAGAATTGTTCCGCAATATAATTACGATTTAGCAACAGGAGCAATTACATTAATCACTAACGCAAGCCTTGCTCACAATGCAAACGCAGGCAAAAAACACCAAAGCGGCGGCGGTGGCCTCATTATGCCTCCAGAAGATTACATTATCTTCCTTGATGCTTTGGCTTGTGGCGGAGTTGGTGCAAATGGTGCTAGAATTATTTCAAAACCAATGCTTAATCTGATGGCGAGTAACCACATAAGCGGCAAAGCCATGGAGCAGTATCGCCATAACGGCACAGTGGACGGATATGGGTATGGATTGGGCTCTGGCGTTGTTTATGATTATGCAAAATGCTTAAGCTTAAGACCAAATGGCACATTCGCTTGGGGCGGACTTGGTGGCTGCCAAAATATTGCCGACCCTGTAAACAAAGTTTCTTTCTACCTAACACAGCACCTAATCAACGCTCCAAAACACGTATATATTCCGCAAGCTCTTAATATCTTGTGGTCTTTGATACAATAAATTTAGAGAGGTTCTATAATGGATATTAATAACATTGTTAATAAACCAATTTTTTTTGAACGTAATCGTGTAGGACGTGTGTACACAGGTGGCAAGCTATATAAAGACTTTTTTGGCGATGATGGCATTGATGGTTATTTGCCCGAAGAATGGATGGCTTCTGCCACAAAAGCATTAAATAAAGGAAGCACTGACCCAAAAGAAGGTGTTTCTAAAGTTCTTGGCACAAAAATATATTTTGATGACTTGCTAAGAGATTATAAAGATGATCTGATAGGAGATAGAGAATCTTTTGACATCTTGGTAAAAATGCTTGATTCTGCAATTCGCCTACCTGTGCAAGCTCACCCTGATAAGGCTTTTTCACGTAAACACTTTAATTCTCGCTATGGCAAGGCAGAGAGTTGGATTATTGTTGGTGTTCGCCCCGGAGCTAAGATATATCTTGGTTTTAGTGAAAAAGTATCACCAGAACGCTTTGATGCAGCAATAGAAGCATCACGAGATAAAGACATAGATAAGTTTAGTGAGTTTTTGAATGAGGCCCATGTTAAACCTGGTGAATGCTTTTTTATCCCTGCACGTGTTATACACGCAATTGGACCTGGTTGCCTTATTTTAGAAATTCAAGAACCATCCGACTTCACTATAAGCCCTGAGTATTGGTGCGGAGAATACGAACAAAGCCCTGATGAGATGTATCTTGGGCTTGACAAAGATATTGCTATTTCAGTCTTTGATTTTGAAGTTTACGGCAAAGAAGTGTTGGAAGCAAATCGAATAATTCCAAAAATTATTGAAAATACAGATGGCATTTTGCGTGAAGTTATAATTGATGAAAATGTAACAGATTGTTTTTCACTTCATAAAATCACCATAAAAAGTGGGGAAGATAAGCTCAACGTAGCTCCCGCTATATTCGTCGTTACTAACGGCGAAGGTGAAATTGTAGGAAACGAATATACAAGGCCTATTAAAAAAGGTGACTACTTCTTTATGCCAGTTGCTGCTGGTGATGACTTTTCTATAAAAGCTGCTAATTTTCTTGAATTTTATGAATGTTGCCCACCAAAACTGTTTACCTAAAATTAGTTAACACAAGCAAAATCCCCCATGATACATAGGGGGATTTTTATTATAATATTATATAGCATGTTAGGGATTTTAACTACTATCCAACTTTCCACGTTATCAGTATAACACAGAAATACCCCTTAAAAGTCTCAAATTTGTTTCAAACTTTTATTCATATCTTTTTCATGGAGAATTATAAATATCTATCTAAAGCTTCATCAAGGCTAGGCATAGATGGCATTGCTCCACGCTTCTCCACGCAACAAGATGCAGCTGCGTTAGCAAAACTAATATAATCCGCCAACTCGTCTATAGAATAATCTAAAAGGCTTTTTCCACCTTTAATCAGTTTATACAAAAATGCACCCCAAAATGTGTCACCCGCTCCTGTTGTATCCACAACATTGCATAACGGCGGTTTTCTATAAATAATACCCTCGTTAGTTGCCACTAAAGCTCCTTCTGCACCAAGCGTAACAACAACACATAAAACACCCCTATCCAAAAGGATTTGTGCCGCTTTTTCAGGTACTTTTTCATTAGTCAACAGTTTTGTTTCTTCGTCACTAATTTTCATCACATCAGCATATTGTATCAGGCTACGCATTTCGCGAATAGCCTCATCTTCGCTATTCCATAGAGGTTCGCGATAATTGGGGTCATATGAAATAATCGCCCCATGTGATTTTGCTATTTTTATAGCCTGAATTAACGTACTTCTTGACGGCTCGTTTGTAAGAGACAATGAGCCAAAATGAAACACTTTTGTATGGCTTACAATATCATACTTTAGCTCGTTTTGAGTAAGCTGAGTGTCTGCCCCAGGTTTTCTAGCAAAAGAAAAACTTCTCTCACCATTTGTAAGTTTGACAAAAGCCAGTGTTGTGAACACATTATCCGCCATTACAAGCCCATCAACATTTATATCTTTATTTTTAAGTACATCTCTTAAAAACTGCCCGTGCATATCTGCCCCAACCTTGCCAATAAAAGCCGTTTTTAGCCCGAATCCAGCACACAAAGCAAGAACATTTGCAGGAGCACCGCCCGGATTTTGTTCAAAAAGAGCATTACCATTCTCTGATATGCCATAATATGTGAAATCTATCAAAACTTCACCCAACGAAACAACATCATACATATTAATCACCTATTGTAAACATAAATTCTTCTCCCACAATTGATTTAACATGTTCATACGCTCTCCTACCCCAATCACGTAAAGCTTGGCTTGTAACATCTTCATGCACTTCACCGCCGATAGCGGGCAATATGCTATATGACGAACCTAGCGTTCTGCCGCTATCTCTTACAAATGCCGTTGGAATAACTGTTGCAATATCTAATGTAATTTCATTTTGTGGATTTTTTGTAATATGCACTGTTACTAACATTCCATATTGCGTTGCAGGAATATTTAGTGCAATTTGGTCTGCCAAAAAATTGCCGAGGGAATAAATGATGAGTCCGCGGCTACCATCTTCACGATAAAACCATTCAAGAGGTTGTGGTGTATGTGAGTGATGCCCCATGATTATATCCGCACCTGCTTCAACAAGTGCCTGAGCAATCTGTATTTGCATATTTGAAGGCCTATTAACATATTCTGCACCCCAATGCAATGAAACTATAACAACCTCTGCACCCATTTCTCTCAAATGAGCAATATCCTCCGCCATATGATCAACATCATCCATCACATGTGAACGAAAACGTCGCACTGCAAACGGGCGGTAAGCCTCAGGAATAAGGCTATCTAGCCCATTAAGAGAGTCTGTATATGCAATAATGCCAACCTTAATACCTTCAACATCAATAATAGTCGGCATGTCAAACTCTTCTTGTGTAGAATAAAGCCCCGTCTGCGTAATTCCTGCTCGTTCAAAATTTTCAAGAGTTGCCAAAACCCCGTCCCAACCCATGTCTACAGAATGATTATTTGCAGCTACAAGATGGTTAAAGCCTGCATAAATAAGCCCATCCAAAATTTCAAATGCTGCATTAAACCGTGGCCAGCTTGAAAGTCTCTGATTACTACCAAATACATCTACAGGCGTTTCCATATTCACAATAGCCAAATCTCCATCAATATACGGTCTTATTGCCCACATAAACGGACGATAGTCAAATGTTCCATCTCCTACACCTGCACCTAAGCCACCGTGTAATAATATATCGCCTGCAAATTGGATACGAATATGAGTTGGGTCTAGTTCTGGTTCAGGCTCTTCTTCTGGCTCTGGTTCATAAATAAGTTCATCTTCAGGCTCTTCTTCCAAATTGATATTAATATACAACTCTGTAACTAACTCGCCAGAATCATCGTAAAAAGCTTGCTCCGAGCTACATGCAGATAATATCATAATTAAGCCTATTAAGGCAATTATTATAAATTTTTTTATTGTGTCGTCCCCCTAATAATTATGTTTTATCTACATAAGTATACATCAAAAATAGATATTTGTCAAAACTATTAGAGGATTCGCAAGACACAGAAGTTAATTCACTATTGTAACAGTCTTAATAAGGTCTGATGGCTTTTTAATCATCAAATCAAGCATTTCTTCTGCCGCACAAAGCCCCTCAAAACGATGTGTAACTAAAAGGCTTGGGTCAACGCGCCCATATCTTACTAAAGAAATTAGCTTTTCCATACGATGCCTACCGCCTATCATAAGTCCACCATTAATTTGCTTATGTGCCATGCCCATACCCCATGCTAAACGCGGTATCGGGATAATGTCACCATCTTCAAGATAATTAACATTACCAATTTTCCCGCCTGGCTTTGCCATTTTTATGGCTTCTATGAAAGTGTCGTTATTACCTCCTGCAATAATAACTTTGTCTACACCTTTTTTGTTAGTTAGCTCGAAAATTTGCTTATCTAAAGCACCATCTTTATAGCTAATAAAGTCCGTTGCTCCATATTCCTTTGCAACTTGTATACAATTTGGGCGAGTTCCAACAGCAAACACTCGCGAAGCTCCTCTTAGAACTGCTCCACGAACCGCCATAAGCCCAACAGGTCCAATACCAATAACGCATACAGTATCACCATACTGCACATCCGCAAGCTCTACACCATGAAAACCAGTTGGCATCATATCAGAAATCATAGATGCCGTTGCTAAATCCATACCATCAGGAAGTAATGCCAAATTTCCATCAGCGTCATTAACATGGAAAAAATCCGCAAACATTCCACCTTTACCAGCAAAGCTAAACCCACCTAGCATTCCGCCAGAATGTGCCGAATAGCCAGCCTGAGAATTAACATCACTCCAATTAGGTGTAACAGCAGGAATTATTACTTTATCCCCTACTTTAAAATCCTTAACAAGCGAGCCAACCTCTACAATCTCACCAACACCCTCATGCCCAAGCACTAGGTTTCTTCTACGCTCTATCCACGGCCCCTCAACCCAATGCACATCAGATGTACAAGTAGAAACCGCAAGCGGGCGTAAAACCGAATCCATCGGCCCGCAAACAGGACGTTCTTTTTCTATCCAACCTGCTTCGTTGTGCCCTAAAACAGCATAACCCTTCATAACTTACTTCACCTCATTTTCAATAAGCATTGCAACACCTTGACCTCCGCCACAACAGAAAGCAATAACACCAAACTTAGCATTACGGCGAGCTAGCTCTGATACCATTTTTGCTATTATAATGCCACCAGTTGCTGCCAAAGGATGCCCAAGAGCAATTGCCCCACCGTTAACATTTAGTTTACTCATATCAAGATTTAATTCTTTTGCACATGCAAGAGTTTGTGCGGCGAACGCTTCATTTATTTCAAATAAATCAATATCATCTTGTGTTAAATTATGTTTTTCTAAAAGCTTTTTAATAGCAGGAGCTGGGCCTATGCCCATAATATGCGGCTCTACCCCAACTGCAACATATCCACGTATAATCCCAAGAACATGTGCTCCTGTTGCCTCTGCTTTTTCTCGGCTCATAACAACAACTGCTGAAGCACCATCAGAAAATGGTGAACTGTTACCAGCCGTAACAATACCATCTTGAACGCCGCTTACAACAGGAAGCTTCGCTAAAGCTTCGATACTTGTATCACCACGCAATGTCTCATCTTGGATAACTACAGATTTTTTGCCCTTGCCTAAATCCACTTCAACCGTAACAGTTGTACCTGCAAAATATCCCGCTTCTGTTGCTTTTGCCGCCTTTTGATGGCTTTCTAGGGCAAATTGATCACATTCTTCACGTGTTAAGTTGTATTTTGTTGCCAGGTTTTCCGCTGTAACAAGCATATTCGGTTCACCAAACATCGCAGGAGATGTAGAAACAGGAGGAAATGGTTTTGGTGGGCTGAGTGGAAACGCATGATCAGGACGCTCCAAAAGCCAAGCTCTTCTAGTATCTTGGTTAACGCCACCAATGAGTACAGCATCCATATTCCCCGCTTCAATAAGCATCGCCGCAAGCCCTGCCTCTGTTATAGATGTGCCGCACTGCTTATCCATCGTCGTAGCAGGCACATGCAGCGGAAAACCTGCCTCTAATGCTGCATAGCGGGCAATGTTGTTATACCATACCCCTGTTAAATTGCCAAAGAAAATTTCATCAAGCTCTGCAGGGTCAAGCTTTGCCCTAGTAACCGCTTCTTTCATCACCAATGCCGCAAGCGAATGGTGGCTTGCCATAGAAAGCCCACCACGAAAACGCCCAACAGGCGTTCTAACTGCTGATACAATTACTGCTTCTCTTTTCATTTTTCTGCACTCTCCTTATTTTCTTTTCTATCTTTTTTATCCTTAACTACCCCAATAATAATATGACATAGAAGCCCCACGCCAAGCCCAATAGCCGAGCCTTGAAAAGCTATTGCACATCCTGTTAAAAGGGCAATGCCTTGTGCTTCTCGTGTTTTAACCATTTGCATGGCTATATATCCTGCTGCCCAACCCGTAACAATCATTGTTATAGACATCGCAACAGGCAAAACTGGCGAAAGCCCTGATACAATAAATGCAAAGCAAATTGCAACCACCTTTGCAAACGGATACCAAAATACTCCGCCATATAGCGAATCCATTTGTTTATGTCCTGTTTTATAACGTTCTGTTGTTGCTATCATACCACCTGTCCATATTGGACCAGAAAGTGGCACAAATGGAGCAATTGTGGCTTGTATAAAGTTACGTATACCTAGTATGATGTGGCTTTTGTTAGAATTAAATACGATTTTTTCATCACACCTAACAGTATCCGCTTCTTTTACAATTGCTTCAGCCGTAACAATATCTCCAAATGCAATAATATACGCCACTACTACAAGTGGTATAGCATTAATAAAATACTGTAATGGAGGCAGCCCTGTAGAAAAAACGCTAATCGCCCTAAAAGCATCCATAAATGGCATTGGTGTTATACCCCATTCTATAGTTGGTATTGGTAATTCGCCTATTATAATGCCCACAATCATTGCAATAATCATCCCTGGCAGTAGCCCCAATGTTCCGATTTTTTTAAGCAGAACACTTTTGTTAGATGCATTGCGATAATGTATAGAATACAATACCAAAAATGTTACGAGCATTCCTACAATTGTGCTTATTTCTGTTCCGCTCATTCTGCCACCTGGCATAATAACACCTTGCACCGCAACAATTGCTGCACCTAATAACACGCCACTGCGTATCGAAACCGGCACAAATGAAACAATCTTTTTTGCAAGCCCCGTCGCTCCAAGTACTATAAACACAATAAATATTAAATATTGCAATGCACGCACAGCATGTAGCCTTGCAATGGAATCATCACCATATTGTGCCAAATATGCAAGTGTTAACGGAATAGCAGGCGTTATCCAACCGGGGATAACAGGGTCACCAAGCATTGGGTGCAATATTGTACCCATGGCGTTTATCATTACAATTACAACTGCAACTTGAAAGGCCAAAGCTGCATTGCCACCTAAAAGATCTGTTAGTGCCATGCCTTCCATTATTGGAGCAGTTGCTGATAATGCAACAGCGAGCAAAATAAAACCTTGTGCAAATTCCGAAAACTCGAAACGAAAATGTACAAATGGTAGGCGTAATTTGAAGCCAAATAGAGGGATATACGGCTGCTCTTCACCATGTTTGCGGTATTTTGATTTGAATTTTGAGTCCATAGCTGCTCCTTTACTTTATAAGTAATGTTTTTATTTCATATGGAGTGAGATTTATCTCTATGATTTTTTCATGATTTGATTCACCAATAACTCGCTCCAATAAATCCGTTTCTTGCCACGTTATAAAATTAAATGCAGGTTGTAAGCTTATGGCCTTGTTTGAACCTGTGTTTTCACGCAGACGAATTATAATGCCCTCACCGCTTTCAGCTTGCTTTATGGCATCAATCACAACGCTTTCATCGCCACAAATCGACTTAAATAAACTGCAATTGTTAATTTGCCCACTTAACACCTTTAACGGCTGGTTAAGGCTATGGGCAGCTTGCGGCACATTTGCCCCTACAAAATCGCCAGCATGTGGTAGTATTGAGTATGTAAACTCATGCTCGCCAATATCCGCCGAGATATCAGGATAAACCGCACCTTTTAAAAGCGATATGGTCATTGTTTGGTTTAAAACCGAATGTCCGTATTTGCAATTATTTAAAAGTGCCACACCATAATCACGTTGTGAAAAATCCACCCATCTATGTGCAACCGTTTCAAATTTAGCATAATCCCAGCTGGTGTTCCAATGAGTGTTTCTTGCTACATTGCCGCACTGTATATCGTAAATCGCTTGAGTTTCACGGATATTTACATCAAAGCACGACTTAAGCAGTTGGTTTCGCTCGTTCCAGTTAACATAAGTTACAAAATCTATTCTGCGATTTTCAGCATAGCATACCATTTTTTGAATTATTTTCGACGTACCAAAATTATATTCAAAAACTATTTCGGCAGAAAGACTATCTGCCTTTTCAATATAGATGCTATTAGCATTTAGCGTCTTTTTCTTCTGATAATGAAAAATATCAATATCCCAAGCATCAAAACGTAATGGTTTGTCTTCATAAAGCGATAGATAATTGACAAACCCTCCACTTTTAACAACTTCTCGCCTATTTTCCTTGTCATATAGACTTATAATTTGTCCACCATCATTCCACTTAATTTTATAAAATGGTGTTTCTATGCCATTTTCAAAAACATTAAATGCTGACTTAGTTTCAGCAAATGATACAGTTTTAATAAAAGCAAAGCTAATGAAGTTCAACGGCTTAATTTCAGGAATTTCTACCAAGTATCCTCCATCAACTTTTTCCGCCACCATATTTCGCCCATCTTTATCAGCAAAACAACCAACTTCATCTGTTTTCACAAATACTATCTCATTCTTCCTTGTAAAATTAGCAGAGTTAAAAATAGAATATGAGTTATTGTTTTTTATAATTATATTGTCTATAGCCTGTTTTTCAAGCTTTTGGATAATCGCAAAGGCTTCGGCATATTCTTCACGTGCATCTTCATAAACCTCCGTTATAGAAGATCCAGGTATAATATCATGAAATTGATTTCTAAGCAAAATCTCATATGCCTTACGAATATCTTCAGTCGGATAAGGTTTTCTGTTAAACAAAAACCCTGCAATATTTAATATCTCAACCTCTCGCAAAGATTCTTCCAAACGACGGTTTGCTTTTTTAACAAATGCCTGTGATGTGTAGGTTCCACGGTGATATTCAAGATATAACTCACCATCCCATGTATGCACATAATTTTCTGCATTCTCTACACGCTTTATAAGCCTCTTAAAATAATCACGCACATTGCCCGTTTTAATATTTGGCATTCCTGGGATTTTATGAAGCCTACGCCTATTTTCAAGCATATCACGTGTAACGCCTCCGCCGCCATCTCCATAGCCATATGGCACTAAAATGTCAGAATTTATTTGTTTATCACGATAGTTCGTGTATGCTCCTTTGATGGTTTCTGCCAGCATTTCATCATTATAATTTGCACCCCAACTGCCTTTACGTCCTGGATATGGAGTTGTAATAAAATGTGCCAAAATCTCGCTACCATCAATTCCACGCCATATAAATGTGTCATGCGGCATACGATTATATTGATTCCAGCTAATTTTGGTAGTTGCAAATGCTGATATACCGCATTTTTTTAAAATTTGCGGCAATGCCCATGAGTAACCAAAAACATCAGGAAGCCAAAGATAATGCACATCTTTCCCAAACTCGTCTTTTATAAACTTCGCCCCATACAGAATTTGACGAATAAGCGACTCTCCACTCGGAATATTGCAATCCGCTTCAACCCACATGGCTCCATCCACTTCCCAAACCCCCTCATCAATTTTTTTCTTGATTTGGCCGTAAAGCTCAGGATGGTCTTGTTTTATATAATCATATAATTGCGGCTGAGCTTGTTGAAAAATATATTCTGGATAGTGTCGCATTAGTGATAATACAGTTGAAAACGAGCGTGCCACTTTTTCTCGTGTATGGCGAAGCCGCCATAACCATGCAACATCAATATGTGTATGCCCAACTGCAGTTATTGTTACATCTGTTTTTTTGTGCATTGCGTTTAACAAAGCCTGTAATTTGTCGTTCGCTTTTTTTATAGATGCGTAAAATTCGACCTCATTCGTAGTATATTCAATCAACATAAAAGCCGCATCTAATGCTGATAAAATTACGTTGTATTCTTCACTATTTTCATCAATAACCTTCACAGCTTCCAGCATATTTTTGGATGTATAGTACAAGTCATCGGTGTCTGGTGACAGAACGGCATAATCAGCATAATTGAAGAAGTGCCTCATTTCTCGTGGTTGCCCTCCACCCTCAAGCCCCGACCATAACACTAACTCTAGCTTAATTTGTGTTCCATACATTTCTTTATCCAAAAACACCTCTTTATGATTGGAATCAACTCCTTGATACAAATTGCCGTTTATTTTTAGCATAGATTCAAATCCGCTATTAAAGCCACTACCCGTTGTGCCAAGGTCAAACAACAACACAACTTGCGAATCTACGCCATAATTTGGCACGTCAAAATCAGTAGTTAATGTCAAGTAAGCATCACGCCCCTGCCAATATGAACCGATTGTAAATGGTATTTCCATGCCATCTTGCTTTGCCACAATGCCATTGATTGGCTTGCGATTAATATAGCGGTATTCCTCTAACTCGTTAATACGTGCTTCTAATTTGCGTATTGTGAAAAACATTATTTGCACTCCTTTGTTTTAATCTTGTTCTAATTGACTGAGTACATATTTGAAAAATGGGTCATAATTGTTAACCCAATCATCTATGGTGTATTCTAGAAGTACATGAGGACGAAAAATTCCATCCGCTGGCTCTCTTTGATAGAATTGCAATGCAGAAAACAATGTTGACGGTGGCGTTATCTCCATTCTAGAATTTTCAAGCCTTAAAACACTTTGGGAACTTCCAAACCAAAAGAATGTAGAATTTTGAGCAAGAGGTTGTCCCACAATCACAGCTCCCATATTTTCTAGAGCATAGGCCGCTCCTAACGAGCCTGAGTTCGACCCTTCATTCACAAAATAAAATAATCTGCCTTCTGGTAAATTATGAGCCATGTGAACAAACAAGTTTGTAAACTGATTGGCATCACCACCTGGATTGCTTCTTGCATCTATTATCACGGCCTTTATATCGTTATTATCAAAGGTGTTTCTAACTGCTCGTGCAAAAGTACCCTGAACATCAGGAACCCAGCCACGTATAGAGATGTATAAAATTCCGTTTTCTTCATTAAACTCATGCCATAAATTTTGCCTAAAATATTGCAAGAATAGCGGTGTTTCGCCTTCCGCTCGATTATCCACAAGTGATACGGGAGGTAGCCAACGTAATGTTGTAAAAAGCCTTTCCCATTGCTCTGTTTGTGATAAGGTGATGCTTTCTCCATTCTCAAATGAATATGTAACACTTTCTCCATCAGAAAGCCCTATTGCATGCAAAACACTTGCCGAGTTGAGCATTAGTGCAAACTGGTATCTTGCATCATATTTATTTTCAACACTCCAAAACGCTGTAAAGCGTTCTAGGGCCTCGTAAACATTAACACCGCCTATTGCTACAAGACGGCTATTCAAAATGCTTGCATTATCAGCATTTGTGCGAATTATATAAACTCCATCACTAAGATACGCAAATTGTGCAGGGTAACGTGTAACCCGCAAACCTGCATCATATCCTGCGAATCCTGTAAAGAAAAAGTGATTATCTTTAAGTAATGAAACCGTGCGTTGCAACTCTACATAAATATCAAATTCGGACATATCATCAAGATTTTTTAGGAGCATGTCTAAACTATTATCAAAAGCCTCGCGAATATCAAGATTTTCTTGTAGCCTATTAATTGTATTGTTAGCAAAACGTGGGTGCCAACGAACTACATGGGTTCTAAACTGTTCAATATCCTCCGTCCATAACTCTACTAAGCTTGGTTTTAGTGGTTCCTCTATAGCTTTAGTATCACCTAACCCACAAGCTACCAAAAATAAAGCCATCAAAGCAATCATAAAAATTTGAAAAAGTTTCAAAGCCATTCCCCCTATCATCTCTCGGCATTTGCGAAATGCGATATTATTGTTTTTAATACTAATTTTTCTATGCGGCTATATCGCTTTTTCTTTAACTGACAAACCGCAACCTTCCATGTAATGGGGTCATGAAAAGGAACCGCAACAATATCGTTCAGTAAAAAAACATCTTGAATTGGCGACTGAAATATTGTAATAAAGTTTGACTTCTTGGTAGACATCAGCAAAAAGTCCCAACTGCATGATGTGATGATTTTTTTTGGCTGAACATTCTCTTTGTCAAAACGACTTTTAATTTTATGATGTATAGCATATGAGCTATCAAGCATTGCAAGCATTTGATTATTAAGGTCGCTCCAATATAGTTTCTTTTTCTTTGCAAGAGGATTAGATTTGCTCATAAATGCCGATAATTCACCCTCTTGCACCATATGTTCCTCTATCAAATCACTGTCTATATCCGTTGGTTGTATTAAAACAGCAATATCTACTTCTTTCGCTAATAATGTTTCACCAAGCTCCACCGACCCCGCTTCTTTAATCTCAAATTCAATATCTGGATTATCTGAAATAAGCGTTGACAAAACCTCAGAAAAAGTAATGCCAAGAATAAGCGGTGGTACCCCTATTTTAATTTTACCTTTGTATTTAACAGCCGACTCTCGTAATTCTTCTATCATATTCCGATAATTTTCAGTTAAAATCAACGCATTTCTATAAAAAACATTACCACTTGGAGTTAAACTCTGAAGCCTACCTTTAGACCTCTCAAAAAGCTGCACATTTTCTGCAGTTTCAAATGATTTTATAACTTGGCTAAGAGCAGGCTGAGAAACCCTTAGCTTCTTTGATGCTACAGAAAGATTAAAATCGCTATTAACTATTTCAACAAAATACTCTAAATATCTAATATCCATGCCCTTCACCCCTATTTTAAAAATAATATAAAAGGTTAGAGGTTAGAAAAACATCTAACCCTCTAACCTCTTGTTTCTATCAATTACTATCTGCCTGTTCTTACTCTCCATGGTGCAAGGATTTCGTCAACTGTGTTAAATTCAGAAATAACTCCAACTTCTGCTTCACCATTTGCATTTACCCAGAACTCCCAAAGTGCGAGAGACTCAACACCCATTCTGCGTCCATTTGCAAAACTAAAAGCCGGAACGCCACCCATTGATTCAAACGGAGCAGATTCCATTGCATAAAGGAAATTTTCCCATGTCCAGTCAAGGTCCATGTCATAAATACGTTGTAAAGCTTCAACAAGAACAACACCCATCATATAACCTGCACGAGCAAAACCATTATCAACAAAACCATCACGCTCAGCGTCACTCATGTCGATATAGTTAAGAGAATCTCTCATATCTGCAAGCATTTCTAAAGCTTGTGGAGAAGTATCTTCTGCCCAAATTGTTGCAAAAAGAGGACGTTGTGGGTGATAAGTACCAGCTGCAAAAGATGTGATTGTTGATTGACCATAGTGAGAGAAAACAGGAACCAACCATCCAGCATCTTCCATTGATGCAACAATACCAGCACCATCAAGAGTACCATTAATTAAAACTTGCACGTTGTCATTCATCATACGTTGAATAACCGTCATATAAATATCTGGCGTAACAAATTCATAATCAAGTCTATCTTCAATGCCAAGCTCTCTTGCAAGAGCCATCATAGAATTAAGATGTTCATGACCTGCATCTGTGTTATTAAGGAAAAGGCCGATTCTTGCATCATCTGGCAAATATTGATCTCTATTAGGGCCATAAACTTGTCTTGCTAAAACATTTGCAAGTAGTAATGGGCCATCAATTGTGTTTGCAGGCTGAATATTAAACATCATTCCACCCGGATTATGCTCAGAATAAAGAGTACCCATACCACCCGTCATATTAACAATTGGCACACCAAAATCAAGCATATAATCAAGAGATGTTGCCGCTTGGCCGCCACTGATGCCAGCAAGTGCAAATACGCGATGCTCTTCTAAAAGACGCTCAATAAGAGTATGCCCAACAGTTGGGTCAAAACCGTCGTCATAACTAATCCATCTGATTGTACGACCACCGATGCCGCCATGAGCATTTGCTCTTTCAACAACGGCACGTGCAGATTCTACGATAGGAACACCAATGAACGCAAATGCACCAGATTGGCCGAATACGTTACCAACTAGAATTTCATCATCTGTTACACCTTGGTCATAATTGCCACTACTGCTACCGCCACCACAAGCTGCAAGTAATGCAACAACAAGCACCATAGCAATTACTGCTGAGATTTTTTTTGTTAGTTTCTTCATGAGATAAATCCTCCTAAAAAATAGTTTATTTTTGTTTACCAAGGTATGCAGAAATAAGCTCTTCATCTGCCAGCAAATCACTTGCAATACCATGGGATTTAATTTTACCAAGCTCCATAACATAAGCATAATCGGCAATAAGTAATGACTGGCGAGCATTTTGCTCAACCATCAGCACCGTTACACCCGTTTTTGCAATAGCCTTAACGGCTTCAAAAATACTTTTGATGATGAGTGGAGCAAGCCCCAACGAAGGTTCGTCAAGTAACAATAGTTTTGGCTTCATCATCAAAGCCCTGCCTATTGCAAGCATTTGTTGCTCACCACCCGAAAGCGTTGTTGCCTGTTGGTTTTTACGCTCTTTTAATATCGGAAAAAGCTCATAAACCTGCTCAAACAATTTTTTAATTTCTGTAGCAGATTTTATTGATGTTGCACCGACCTTAAGGTTTTCCTCAGTTGTTAATTGTGCCAAAATATGCCTGCCTTCTGGAGATTGCCCAATACCTGCACGGGCAATTTTGTAAGCATCTTTGTTTTTAATTTCTTCTCCCCCATATAAAATGCTGCCATCTGCCGCACGAACGACGCCAGAGATTGTGCGAAGCATTGTCGTTTTTCCTGCACCATTTGCACCTAAAACGCAAACAATTTTACCTTCAGGAATTTGCATATCAATGCCTTTTAGAGCCCTGATAGCACCATAATCAACAACTAGATTTTTTATTTCCAAAATATTATTAGCCATAGTTTAGATACTATCCTCCTCTCCAAGATACGCCTTTTGAACAACAGGATTTGCCTGAATTTCCTGAGGTGTGCCAATTGCAAGCATTTTACCAAAAGATATAGCACACACCGTATCACAAACACTCATAACAAGGTTCATATCATGCTCAACCAAAAAGATTGTGCAGTTAAAATCATCACGGATTTTGCGGATAACATTTGCAAGCTCTTCAGTTTCAACATCGTTTAAGCCTGCCGCTGGTTCGTCCAAAATAATCATGCGTGGGCTACTCATTAAAGTTCTTGCAAGCTCTACCTTTTTCAAAACACCGTATGAGAGGTTTGCAGGAATTTGGTCTTTATATTCCAAAAGATTAAGCCTAGCGAGAACATCTAGTGCCATTGCACGGTTTGCTTTCTCCTCATATTTAAGTTTGCGAGTGTTTAAAAATTGTTGTGCAAGGTTTGATCTATAATAAATATGAGCTCCAATCATCAAATTATCTATTACAGAAATAAGCGGAACAAGAGCAAGGTTTTGGAAAGTACGGATAATGCCCGTTGCCGCAACATCGTGACTTTGATAATCAGAGAGGTTAACAATGCCGCCAAAACGGTCACGATAGTATATTTCGCCGCCTGTCGCCTTATAAAATTGTGTGATACAGTTAAATAGCGTCGTCTTCCCTGCACCATTTGGGCCGATTAAGCCAAAAATATCGCCTTCTTTAATGTCAAAACTAAGGTCATCAACCGCTTTAATGCCTGAAAAATACATTTTCATGTTTTTGATAGACATTATTTTGCCATCTTGAAGTTTAGATTCGTTTTTAGAATAAGCTTTGGCAAGCTCTTGGTTAGATGTATCCAGCTTCTTTTGCAGCTTTTTATTTTTTTCGTCAATCTTTTCAATGAAGCTTTTTACTTTTTTAGCATCCTCTGCTTCATATTTTTCTTTTAACTGTGTATATTTTTGTTCTTCTGCCTTTGTGGTATTCTTATAGTTTGCCACAGCCGCATCAGTTGGCTTTTCATTCGCATCTGGATATTTAGCAAGCAATTTAGTCTTATAATCCTCAACCTTTTTATCCAATTCGGCAAGTTTTTTATTGCGGAATTCATTTCCTGCCCTATCACCGCTTTTTTTCTCAAGACGTTTTGCACTTTGCTCGATAGCACGGCGTGGCATTATTTGCTTTTTAGTAAACTCTTCAAATTCTTGTTTGCGAAATTCTGCATTAACCTCTTCTTTCGGTGAGGCTTCTATTTCTAAAGGAAGTAAACGTTTTTTGCTCTCAAGCTCAAACTTTTTTAACCTCTTTTCGGTATTCTCTTTTAATTCTTGCTTAATAAACTCTATATAACGGTCGTTAAATGCCATTTCGCCATAAGCTTTATCACGCTTTTTAACGATGCGGCCTGTGCCTAGTTTATACTTCAGGTCCATAACGATACACCCTCCATTTCCTAAAGAGTCTAAAAATCAAAAATTTAAGTTCTAGTACCAAACGCGTTAAGCCACCAGGAAATTTTGCGAATATTACAATCATCAAAATACCTGTAAGAATAATTACTGCCTGCGGGTTATTCGCAAAGAATGGAATATTTCGTAGGAATATTAGGTCGAGTGCAAATATTACAAACGAACCAAGCATTATTCCCGCTGGTTTTATGCTGCCTCCCAAGATGACGACTGCCAAAAGGTTAAGCGACAACATAAACGTCCACGAAAGTGGGTTTACTGCTGGGAATGAACTTGCATGCAACACACCTGCAATCATCGCATAGCACGTGGCAATTATAAACGCTAATACTCGGTATTTTAATAAACTAATTCCCATTGCTCGTGCCAATGGTTCGCTGGCAAACATTGCAAACATCGCTCTTCCCGTTGGGCTTTTAATGATGTTTAAAGTAATCCAGCTAAGAACGATAAGCATTGCAAGAACAAGGAAGTATACCGTTTCGCGGTTAAGCTCTAAAAATCCCGCTAAAGTGGGGAACGGAACGCCCGATAATCCACCATGACCACGACCCGTAAAAGGCGTTTCAACAACAAATATCTCGTTCATAATGGTTGCAAATGCAAGAGTGATAACCAATAGATATATACCCCTAACACGAAGAGAAATAAAGCCGATGATACCACCAAAAATAATTGCAATTAATAGCGAAAGCACAATAACCAGTGTAAATGGGATGTTAGTAAAATTAATCATCAAATTTGCCGCAGTATACGCACCTAGACCAACGAACGCAGCCGTTCCAAGAGAGATAAGCCCAGCCATACCAACCAATATACCAAGACCCATTGCTGCCACAGTATAAATCATTGTTGTTGAAATTACACGGCTTATGGTTAGCGTTACAAATCCCCCAACATTAAACATGAATGAAAATTGTAACAACATTAGGATGATGCCTAATACAAAATAGCCAAACATAGGGTGCTTGTAAATTGTGGCACGATGATTTGTTTTTAAATCATGTGCAAGTAATTTATAGTCATTTTTCAAGTTATCCACGCCTCCCTATATTTTTTCCATGATCTTCTTGCCAAATAGCCCTTGTGGTCTAATAAGAATTATGGTGAAAATCACGGAGTATAGCAATACATTAGACCATAACCCACTTACCATCGCAAGCATTGCCAATAAAACAGGTATAATAACCGCCCCGATAACAGGAGCATGGAACGATGTGAATCCGCCTATAACCAATGCAAGTAGAGCATTTGTGCCAACAGCATCTAGCATACCGATTGTAACAGTAGTCCATTGAGATGCTAGAAGCACTGCCGCAAGACCCGCAAGAGCACTTGAAATTGCCCAGCTAAGTGCCGTAAGAAGTTTTGTATTAATACCCATCATAGATGCAACTACTGCATTTGATGCCGTTGCACGTACAGATAAACCCCATTTTGTTTTATATAGTGCCAAGAACACAATAGTAATAACACCCGCAGAAACCCCAAAAATGAATATACCATTACGAGAAACTGTAAACTCACGCCCAAACATCATAAAATCAAAATTCCCAGAGAAAAATCTCTCGTAATCATACGGTATTAGGCCAAAAATCATTGGAATTACAGCAGAAATTATAAGTATCAATCCAAGCGTTACCATTACGCGCCCAACAGGTCCACTTTTTAATCTACTTACAACTAAAAAATCTACCGCCCAACCAACAACGAAACAAATAGCTACGCCGCCGATAAGAGAAAGCCATGGGTTTAATCCTGCACGTGTTAGCATAAATGCCGCAGTAAAAGCTCCAACTGTTGCAGTTATGCCCTGTGCAAAGTTAGCAACACCCGCCGTTTTAAACGTTAGCGTAATACCGAGGGATGATAGTGCTAATACACCAATCATAAATAGCCTGTGTAAAAATAATTGAATAAAATCTAATAGAAAGTCCAAATTCTACTGCTCCTTTCTAAACTAGTATAAAAAATTATAACGGAAACTTCTCTACATTTGCCATTGTTGGAAAATTCGCCTCTTTTGCTTCAAAAGCTTTAACAATAGCACGAACTGTGTCATTAAATGGTGTATCAATACCCATTTCATTTCCGCCGTCGCATACAACGCCATTAATATAGTCAATCTCACAAGCAATACCCTTTTCCATATCCTGAAGCATACTCGCCTTAGAAGGCCTATGCACAGAATATACATCTCTAAGCATTGCAATAGCTTTGTCTAAACCAACTTGATCATCAAAGCTCATATCGTAAAAATCCTTACCTGGGATAATTTGCTCAAGTGTAATACCCTTTGCGGTGGCAACTTTAATAAGTTCATTTGCAACATTTGCCGCACAAACCACTGCTTTTTCATGATCTACAACTTCTCCAAATGTTGCACCAGTTGCCGCCGACATTCCGCTTACCGCTGCATTCATAAGCATTTTAGACCACCTGAAACCTGCCAAGTTTGTGTTAATAGTAACACCGCCCGCCATTTTAAGAAAAGCCTCAACACGTTTAAGCTTTTCATTAATAACATTATCAAGGTTACCCATCTCAATAATCATAAACTCAGGCTTTGTGTTTAATTGAGAAGTTCCAGGCCCTGTCCATGTTGCACCCCATCCAACTGCACCGCCGCATGTTCTATCTCTTCCAACAATTGCAGCAACAGATTCTTCTGGAACACCATTTTGAAGTGTGCAAACTATACTATTTTCATCAAGATAGTTAAGTAAATTCGTTAAAACAACCTTATTTACCAATTGTTTTGTCAGGATTATTACAATGTCATAAATACCTTCCATCTGGTCAGGTGTTATAGCTTTAACAGGGATGTTTTTTAAATCCAAGTATCCCGTAATAGTTGCACCATTTTTATTTAATGCGTCAACATGTTCTTTGTTTGTATCAATCAAAACACACTCTCCGCCATTTGTTGATACCACTGCCGCCATAATCGTTCCAAGCGACCCCGCACCAATAATTGCTACTCTATCCATATTATACACCACCTCTAGTTATTTTTCAATGCCAAACATTAAGCGAGCTTCAGTTGGTGTCATTGGCTCATAATTAAATTCGCCCATGATACGAATCATTTTTTCTACCAATTCTGCATTGTTTTTTGCCAAAACGCCCTTAGATAAGAAAAGATTGTCTTCTAGACCAACACGAACATTTCCACCAAGAAATAATGATTGTGTACAAATCGGAAACTCTTGGCGACCAGCACCAAATGCAGACCAAATATATCCATCTTCGCCAAACAAACGGTCAGCAGTTTGTTTCATCATGATAAGGTCGTATGGATTTGCACCTAAAGCACCATTAATACCAAGAACAAATTGCATATAAATTTTGCCTGTGATATGCCCTGTATCTTTAAGGAATTTTAAATTATAAATATGCCCAACATCATAACATTCGAACTCAGGCATAACATTACACTCACAGAAAAGTGCAAGAGTTCTTTCAACATCTATAAATGTGTTTGTAAAAATTGCCTCGCGTGTTTTTTCGTAAAATGGTTGCTCCCAGTCGTGCTTCCATTCTTTGTATCTATCTAGTAGCGGGAACAAGCCCCAGTTGATAGAACCAACATTAAGTGAAGCAAGAGCTGGCTTAAATGCAGGAACTGGACCTGTACGTTCTTCCATTGTCATACCAAGGCCGCCACCAGTGGTAACGCAGATGATAACATCATCGTTTTCTGCACGAATCATGCCCAAAATATCACCAAAATCCTCAAGTTTTGCAGATGGCTTACCTGTTTCATTGCAGCGAGCATGGATATGTACAACTGCCGCACCAGCCGCAGCCGCATCAAGTGCTTGACGTGCGATGTCTTTAGAATTAACAGGCAAATACGGACTCATTGTTGGGCTATGAATACCCCCCGTTATAGCCGCTGTTACTAATCTTTTTGAACCAAGTTTCATTTATATCTTCCTCCTAATAAAATTTTTTATTATTTACATTCTTAATCCGCCATTAACCGAAAGAACCTGCCCTGTAATATACTGAGAGTCATCACTTGCAAGGAACAATGCCGCATTTGCAATATCTTCAGGTTGCCCCATTTTGCCAAGCGGTATTCCCACTGCAAGTTTATCTATTTGCTCTTGCGGAATTGTTTTTACCATATCCGTCATAATAAACCCTGGTGCAATGGCGTTTACACGCACTTGTGCCCCTTTAAGAGCAAATTCCTTTGCCCAAGTTTTTGTAAGGCCAATAACAGAAGCCTTTGTTGCAGAATAGTTTGCCTGACCAATATTGCCGCCTTCTCCTACTATAGAAGAAATATTGATAATATTACCTGATTTATTATCCTGCATGTGTGGCCCAAAATAACGTGTAAGGTTAAAAATACCTGTGAGATTTACATCAATAACCAAATCCCATTGTTCATCCGTCATCTTTCTTGTCATAGCATCACGTGTGATGCCTGCATTGTTGATAAGAATATCAACCTTGCCAAATTTTTCAACCATTTTATCAAAGAAATTCTTGCACGCTTCACGGTTGGTAACGTTTAGCTCATAAAATTCTATGCCATTTGGTACAGCCACAGGGGCTATCGTATCAATTATAACAACCTTTGCACCTTCTTTAACAAAAGCTTCGGCACAACTAAGCCCAATACCTCTAGCTCCGCCTGTGATAATTGCTACTTTATTTAATAATTTCATATTATCACTCCAAATCTTATAACTCAACAATAAATTCTGCTTCAGTTGCCGCCTTAACTTCATCTAAAGTATAACCATTACACAATTCTGTAAGATATAGCACTTGGTCACGAACTTCCATAACTGCCATTTCCGTAATAATCATATCAACTGCCAAAGCAGCAGTTAGTGGCAAGTTACATTCTTTCAAGATTTTTGGTGAACCTTTTGTAGTGTGCTCCATTGCAACAACAACTTTCTTAGCACCAACCAAGAGGTCCATCGCACCGCCCATACCCGGAACAAGCTTGCCAGGTATCATATAATTAGCAATATTACCCTTTTGATCCACTTGCAATGCCCCAAGAATCGTCATATCTAAATGACCACCACGAACAATACCAAACGATGTTGCACTATCAAAAAATGCACCTCCCGGAACTATTGTTACAGGTTGGCCGCCTGCGTTAACGATGGTTGGATCAAGCTCTTCTTCGGTTGGCTGAAGACCTAAACCGATGAAACCGTTTTCCGCATGAAAAAATACCTTAACACCATCTGGCACAAAATCTGCAACCTTAGTTGGTAAACCAATACCAAGGTTAATGTATTGCCCGTTTTTTAGCTCTTGTGCTACACGCTTAGCAATATTGTTTTGAATTTGCTCCTTATCCATTAATTAGCACCTCCATCTACGATATAATCAACGAAAATACCCGATGTAACAACAAAATTTGGGTCAATCTCACCAATTTCAACAAGCTCTTCCGCTTCTACAATTGTTATATCAGCTGCACCTGCCATAACTTGGTTAAAATTAACCATCGCACCCTTGTAAGTAATATTTCCTGCTTTATCTACCTTTGCACCGCATAATAGTGCAACATCAGCCGTTAATGGCTCTTCCAACAGATATTTTTTGCCCTTTACCTCAATAACTTCTTTGCCTTGTTCCACAGTTGTACCTATTCCCGTTGGCGTTAAAACGCCACCAAGACCAAATGCTGCACAACGAATACGTTCTGCAAGAGTACCTTGGGGTATTAGCTCTACTTCTAGCTCTCCTGCATTAAGTTGAACCCCAGACTGCTTGTTCATCCCAATATGAGAGGCAATAACTTTCTTAACACGTTTTGCAGTAATTAGCTTGCCCCAGCCTCTGTCTTCCCAACCAGAATCGTTAGAAATAACTGTTAAGTCCTTGATGCCTGCATCTAAAATAGCATCAATAATACCCATAGGCGTTCCAACTTCTGCAAACCCTGCAACCATTATTGTGCTACCATCCTTGATGTGGGAAAGAACCTGCTCCATAGAAATTACTTTGCTCATAAACAGCCTCAACCTCCAATATGTATTTTTCTATATAAAACTTCAAATAATATGTTGTATAGCAATTCTGTTTAAAATCAGAATTGCTACAACCCTATTATATTTTCATATAGGTTGTATAATACAAGTATAACCGTCAAACCGTCTGTCTGTCTAATATGAGATTGTAATTCAGGCAATAAGAAACACTTATAGGTCATCAATGAAACACCTTGTAACATGTGTATTTGAGCCATTATTTATTGCATAATACTTTAAGCAATTAAAAATTTCATCTGAAAAATAAGGCTTTACCTTTAAACGAATGTGTGTTACTATAATCATGTTAAATGTTAAAATTTTAACAGAGAACTGTTAGGAAGGTAGTGGAAAATGGATTTCACATTATCAAAAAAACATAAATTAATGCAGGAGCTTTTCGCAAAGTTCGCAACTCATGAAGTTGAACCAATAGCAGCTGAGGTAGACGAAACTGAAGAGTTCCCACATGAAACAGCAAAAAAACTCGCTAAATATGGAATGATGGGCATACCTTTTGCTAAAGAATATGGTGGAGCTGGTGCTGATAATCTGGCATATGCGATGTGCGTTGAGGAATTATCAAAAGTATGTGCAACAACAGGTGTTGTAGTTTCTGCACACGCGTCTTTATGTGCCGCTCCTATCAACGAGCACGGCACAAAAGAACAAAAAGAAAAATATCTTACTAAGCTTGCAAGTGGCGAATGGATTGGTGCTTTTGGGCTTACAGAAGCAGGAGCAGGTACGGATGCAGCCGGCCAACAAACAACTGCTGTTTTAGACGGAGATAATTATATCCTTAATGGCACTAAAATCTTTATAACAAATGCAGGAGCTGCTCATGTGTATATAATCATTGCTATGACGGATAAAAGTCAAGGCACACGTGGCTGTTCGGCTTTTATAGTCGAAAAGGACTTTCCTGGATTTTCTGTGGGTAAAAAAGAAAAGAAAATGGGTATAAGAGGTTCTTCTACCTGTGAGCTGATTATGGAGAATTGTGTGGTTCCTAAGGAAAATCTTTTGGGTAAACTTGGTCAAGGCTTTAGTGTTGCTATGAAAACTCTTGATGGCGGTCGAATTGGTATTGCCGCTCAAGCACTTGGAATTGCACAAGGTGCAATTGACACAACTGTTACGTACGTTAGCGAACGCAAACAATTTAATAAACGTATTGCACAATTCCAGAATACTCAGTTCGAACTTGCAGATATGCAAACAACTGTTGATGCTGCTCGTTTACTCGTATATCGTGCAGCGTATTTCAAAGACAAAGGCGAAAAATACTCTGCACATGCCGCTATGGCAAAGCTTTTCGCATCAGAAGCAGCAAGCGATATTACTCGCCGTTGCTTGCAACTCCACGGCGGATATGGGTATATTCGTGAATATGCCATCGAACGAATGATGCGGGACTCCAAAATTACAGAAATTTACGAAGGCACAAGCGAAGTTCAAAAAATGGTTATTGCTTCTTCAATGGGGGTTAAATAATATGAAAATAATTGTGTGTATAAAACAAGTTCCAAATACAAATGAAGTTAAATTAGACCCTGTTACGGGAGTTTTGAACCGTGAAGGCGTGCCTTCTATAATAAATCCTGATGACCTGTGTGGAATAGAAGCGGCTCTTAATCTAAAAGATAAATATGGCTGCCATGTTACTGTTATAACAATGGGACCACCACAAGCTGATGTCGCCCTTCGTGAAGCACTTGCGATGGGTTGCGATGAAGCTTACCTTGTATCCGACAGGGCTTTTGGCGGAGCAGATACTTGGGCAACTTCTCAAACCCTTGCAGGAGCTATCCAAAAGCTTGGATATGACCTTATTATTACAGGGCGACAAGCTATTGACGGCGACACTGCACAAGTTGGCCCACAAATCGCAGAACATCTTAAAATTCCACAAGTAACATATGCCGAAGATATTATTATGGATGAAAGCAAAAAATCTTTGGTTGTTAAGCGTCAATATGAAGATAGATACCAAATGATTCGTGTACATTTCCCTGCACTAATCACAGCTTTATCAAGCCTTAACGAGCCGCGTTATATGTCTGTTGGAGGCATTGTTTCGGCTTATGACGAAAAAGAGATTAAGGTTATAACATATGAAGATATGAAGGACATAGTTTTACAAGAAAATATCGGGCTTAAAGGCTCACCAACAAGAGTTAAAAAGTCTTTCACAAAAACTGCCAAAGCTAAGGGAACACTGCACGATGTTTCTGAAGATGAAGCTGTAGAAATTATTATAGATAAGCTTAAAGAAAAATTCATGATTTGAGGTGTGTGTTAATGAGTAAAAATGTACTAGTAATTTGCGAACAAAGAGATGGCGTTTTGCAAAAGGTTTCTTTAGAGCTTATTGGAAAAGGCAAAGATTTGGCAGAACAATTAGGGCAAGAAACAATTGCCCTTATAATGGGCGATAATATCACAAATTTGGCACAAACCCTAATTAATTATGGGGCAGATAAAGTTATATATGTTGATGACCCAATTTTAAAAGACTTTATGACCGAGCCTTACACCAAGGCTGCAACGGCAGTTCTTAGAGAGCTTGACCCTGAAATTGTTCTAGTTGGTGCAACGTCTATCGGGCGTGATTTAGCCCCACGTATCGCTGCACGAATTAAAACAGGTCTAACTGCCGACTGTACATCTCTCGAAATAGACGAACAAAACGAAAAGGGCGAGCGTCTCCTCCTAATGACTCGCCCTGCTTTTGGCGGCAATATCATGGCAACTATTATATGCCCTGAACATCGCCCGCAAATGGCAACGGTTCGCCCTGGGGTTATGATTGCAAAAGACGCAATAAATCATACAGGCGAAATCACAAAATTTGATGTGCAGTTTGATCCAAGTGATGCAAATGTAGAGATTCTTGAAACTATCAAGATTGTTAAGAAAAATCGTGACATCACAGAAGCAAAAGTGCTAGTATCTGGTGGACGTGGCGTTGGTAAGGCGGAGAATTTCGCTGCACTCAAAGAACTTGCTGATGTATTTAATGGTGAAGTTTCTGCCTCTCGTGCAGCTGTTGATGCAGGAATGACCGAAAAGGATAGACAAGTTGGGCAAACGGGCAAAACCGTTCGCCCTGACATATACTTTGCCTGTGGCATTTCAGGTGCAATACAACACGTTGCTGGAATGGAAGAAGCCGAGCTAATTATTGCTATCAATAAAAATGCCGAAGCTCCTATTTTTGAGGTTGCAGATGTTGGTATTGTGGGCGATTTGAATCGTATTTTACCTAAATTGTCGGCTAAGTTACGTAGTGAAATAAAGAACACATTATAAACCAAGTATAAAGCACCCAAAAATCACGAATTTCGTGTTTCTTGGGTGCTTTGCTATGTGACTCATCGATATCCCCGAGCAACCTAAAACTAATGCATCGGATTTCTACTAAATATAATATTTTTTTGCTATATCCAATATAATTGTTTTAACCTCTTCCAGCACAACCCCTACCGCCAAATTAGATATGTTCTATATACTCATACTCCTTATAAATTTAGATATATCTACAACTCTGACAGATGGCATCATTTCTTTTTTTGTCCAAATCTCGTAAAAACTAAGCATATGGTCACCAGCCATTATATAGCTTGTGTATACTACCCTATTACTATTTTCTTTTCACATAAATTAATGGACGAATCTCTGTGTGATACAATAATAATTGTTTTTTCTTTAGAAATATTTTGTATAGCATCGTATACTATGTTTTCGCTATATTGGTCAAGTGCACTAGTCGCTTCGTCGAAGATAAAAATGTCAACATCACGCAAAAATAACCTTGCAAGCACAATTCTTTGCCTTTGGCCACCAGAAAGCTTAGTCCCTTTTTCTCCAATAACAGTGTCAAGGCCCTCCGGTAGATCGACAATAAAATTGTAGATATAAGCTTTTTTACAGGCCTCTAGCAGTTCTTCGTCTGTTGCATTGTTTTTTCCATAGTTCAGATTCTCCCTAATAGTATCATTAAACAAAATATTTTCTTGCATAACAAAGCCTATTCGCCTATGTATGGAAGCTAAATTAAGCTCTTTTAAATCAATGCCATTAAAATATACTGTACCACTTGTTGGCGTAATCATACCTGTGATAAGCTTTAAAACCGTTGTCTTCCCACAACCGCTTTTGCCAATAATTGCTACGCGTTCACCTCTATTTATAGCTAGATTGAAACTATCTAACACTTCATTTATTGTATTAGGATATGTAAAGCAAACATTATTAAGTAAAATAGTGTTTATATCATGTAACAGTATACCCACATCAGCTTCTGTACTTTCTCTACGATCAAGCTCATCAATAAGGCGGTCAGTAAAAGGCATATTTGATTGCAAAACTGAATCTGCACTAGATACCGTTTGTATCGCATTTGAAAGCATTGAGTAATACATAGCAAAAACAAGCAAATCACTAATCCTCAAAGTTCCATTAATTATAAGCAGACCGCCTATAAAATAAAGCCCAAACTGCATGAAAAATTCATTCTTTATTTTTGGAATAACTAAAACACGTGCTGTCCAATAATTTATCCATCTTCCAAAATATAAGGCAAAATTATGTACAAAGCGGATAAACTTTCTCTCTTGTGCACGCTCAAGATTTAGTGCTTTTATCTCTCTCCATCCTTGTATAGATGCATGTAACCAGCTAGACATTTTTTGATCATTTTCTCTATTTGTATTGTTTAGAAGTTTCTCTCTTTTGCTTAACACATGATCAAACCAAAAGGTTAATGGAATAGCCGTTATTGAAAACAAAGCCAACCTCCAATCGATAATAAACAATATTATCAAACTACCTAACAAGGTTATATAGGCAATACTATAATCAATAGTCTGATATTCTGCAAAACTTTCAATTTGTCCTGTATCATCATCAAGCCTCATCTTCATGTCGCCTATGCTAATATTTTCATAATCAGAAAACGGTAAATTTAAAAAACCTTGCAGTGTTTTAAATTTTGCACGATATAAAGTTGTATTTACGAGTGTATAGTTAGCATAGTTTTTGATGTATCCAACAACTACATTTACAATGAAAATAATAAGGTATCCTCCAAAAACGATAAATATTCTGTTAAAATCGCCTCTTAAAATCACATCATCAATAAACACTCTATAAAATAATGGGTTAACAAAGCTTAAAATCATTGAAACTATGCTTAATAGAAAGCTTAAAACAAAAAAACGCTTCACACCTTTTGCGAGCGGTAGCAATCTTTTTAAAACTCTAAGACGATAGTTAATTTTTTCAACCATTTTCAATCTGCCTCCTTTATAGCAAACAATGTCTTAAAAGCACTGCTTTCAGATATCATTTTAGTCGGCATTCCTGTTTCGCAAATTTTACCATTTTCAAGAATTGCTGCTTTTTCGCAGAGCATAACCGAACTTTGCCGATGAGCAATTACAATAGATGTTTTGCCAATTAAGACATTTTTCCATGCTTCGTGGATAGCCTCTTCTGTTTCGTTATCAAGAGCAGAGGTTGCCTCATCAAATATAATAATTTTTGGATTCTTTAAATAAATTCTTGCAATAGCAATTCGTTGTTTTTGTCCACCAGAAAGACCTATTCCTTGAGTTCCTATAACCGTATCTACGCCACTTGACAAAGATTTTATAAATTCACTTAAGCCTGATTGCTTACACACAAACTCTATCTCATCATCTGTCGCATTTTTCTTGCCAAGTAATATATTTTCTTTAATTGTTCCATCAAAAATTAACACACTTTGATCTACTATACCAATATTTTGACGTATAGATTTTAAGCTACAGTTCGAAAGTTTTTGCCCATCTATAATTATTTCGCCATTTTGTGGAGAATAAAGCCCAATAAGCATATAAGCAAGTGTAGTTTTTCCACACCCACTTTTCCCAACAAGTGCAAATCGTTCGTTAGGTGAAATATTTAAATTAAGATTATCAAAAACTATATTACCTTTATTATAAGAAAAACTAACATTTTCAAAAGAAACGTTACCGTCCGTTATTATTAATTCATTTTTGCCTTTCCAATTGTCTTCTGTCGAAGATTGAAAAAAATCATAAATACGCTGAATATAAGCAATTCTCATTTGTGCATCAAAATAAGAGTTGCTTATGCCTCTATAAGTTGCAATCAATTCACCATAAAATGCAACAATAATTGTCAATAACCCTATTGTTATGTTGCCCGACGACGCAAGAAATCCTGCAAATGCAAAAATTGCTAATTGTACAAAAAGGGTTGCAAAGCTTATTATGTTATTTGCTGTTATATTAGAAATGCTAGATTTAATATTTATGCTAAACATCTTTTGATGGTTTTCTTCAAATCTCTTATTGGTTTTTTGCTGTGCACCAAGCATACGTATATCACGCAAGGCCGACAATATTTCAAACACCCAACTTATATAAACACCATAATATTCTCTTTGTTTATCACCATAATCACGCATTTTTTTGCCAAACTTGGCATTGATAAATACAAGTATAGGTACAGCTATTAAAATAAACACTCCAATTTGCCAGCTAATTATAAATAAATATATTGCAATAACAACTATCCTAATGATATTATTAAAAAAGTGAATAATATTACGTATTACAAAATGCATACATTCACCTGAAGATCTCTGCAATGTTGTAATAATATCGCCTGTAGAAGCATCGGACATATGCTGTGCATCACACTTTTGCATATGCTTAAAAATATCTTTTTTAATATCAAAAGTATACATACTCATTAAGTAATGATGTTGTGCATATATAAAAAAGTAAAGAATACAAGAAAACACAGACATTATGACAAACATCACACTAATCTGAATAAAAGTATCAAGATTTTGATAATAAACTATTTCATCAATCATTATACCAAATAATATAGGCATAGCTATAGATAGTACCATATTAAAAAACCATCCAAAATAAAACATGATGAAATTTCTCTTATGTTTGCCTATATATTTTGACAAGAACTTAATAGAAGTAATATAATTTAATTTTTTGTCCATTTATGATCTGCCTGCCCTTACAAAAATACGTTCAAATAATGTTTGACTGCCAATAACAATATCGGCTTGAATATCTCCATAAAAACCGCTAATATTATCAATGAAAAATATGGTTTTTCCATAGCTATATTGTATTTGCTCGGTTTTTATCCTATATATTTTTTCATTTCTGTTGCTATAAATATAAATTATATCTGAATATGTTTTGTGTTCACCATCTATAATAATTCTATTGTTTTTAATATTAGCTTCAACACTTTTAACAACGTCAAGCCTTAAATTAAGTGAAAAATACAGAAACATTATAATGCCTGTTAACAAGAATAAATAGAAAATTATAGGAGTTTTAATTATATATTTCACATATAAATTCGAAAACTTCTTCATTAAGCTTCCTCCTTGTTATATAAAGCGTTAGAGTATCTCCTACGCTTAAATTTCATCATTGTCACCTTTAATATCAATTATTATTTCACATAAATCCTTAATTGTTCCAGTTTGATTAATTACTAATTTTTCGTCTGGAAACTCTATATCAAATTTATCTTCAATTTCCACTATGATGCCTACAAAAGCAATAGAATTAACTCCAATATTTTGAAGATTAGTGTTAATATCCTCTATAGGCTCTGTAATATTAATTGCTACTTTAATTATTTCAGTTATTTCACGTTGATATTTCATAAAAATCTCCAAACTTTAATAGTTCGTCTGTAAATCGAGTATATTTTCCACTACAATTAACGCCAAATTTAATTTCAAATAACTCTTTAGGCATATCTGATATACTATTAGCTTCGATTTCTATTTCATAATCTACTTTTCCTAAATAGTAGTTCTTATCAAGAAATGCCGTATAAAAATCAAATTCCATACTTTTTCTCTCAGTCAAGAGATATCCAATATAGTTTGTATGCAACCCATTTATAGAAATAGCTTTAGGCAAATGTCCAATTTTTTTACGCAATTCCTTTGCAATTCTGACGTTATTTTGGGTTCTCTTATCGTATTTAAATTGCAACTCTAAATTATCATCTATCTGTCTAATTCGAAGCATATCGTTGTTATTTAACAAGGTGTAATCAAGTGTGTCATAATAATGATTTATCTGCATTGTATCTTTCACTAAATTATCTGCAAAATTATGTAAAAGCCTTTCATATTCTATTTTTGTAAGCAGTATCTTTTTCTCAATTTCATTCTCTATCATTTAAGCTTTATTTCCTTTCTCTAACAATTTTACCTGATGCATTTCTAGTAATTGAATCCACTATATTTATTTTTGACGGAGTTTGATACACTGGTAATACTCCTGCTAATAAAGCCACTATCTCTTTTTTGGATGCCCCTCTACTTTCACTTTTTAAAACTATATCTACAACAATAATTTGACCTAAATCAGTTTTTTCTCCATAAACAACACATTCTTGAATTGGCTCAATAGTTGCTATTTGATTCTCAATTTCTTTTGGATATATATTCATACCACCTTTAATAATCATATCATCTGCGCGAGATAAAATATATAAATATCCATTTTCGTCTTTATAACCTATATCTCCTGTATTTAACCAGCCATTTAAAATGGTTTTTACGGTGGCTTCATTGTTGTTATAGTAGCCCTTCATCATGCAAGGAGTGTTTACCATAACAAGGCCATGGGCGTTTGCTGGCAATTCTTCATAATCTTTATTCACTACTTTAATTTTGATACCATCTAAAGGAACGCCAACAGATTCAGAAAAACTATCAAATTTTTCTGAGCTTAGATAGCTAACACGTGGCGAGGCCTCTGTTAAACCATAAACATTATAAATTTCTGTTTCAATAAATCCTTTTCGTATATTCTCGGCAATTCCTTTGCTCAAGCACTCTCCGCTTATAGCAATTTTTTTGATATTATGTAAGGTGCTATTTCTTTGAATAAACATAGAAAGGTGATTAAATAGAGTAGGAGTACCACATAACACAGATATTTCATTTTTTACGACAAATTGTAACACACTATTTGGGTTATATTTATCATCAAAAAAACCAATACTAGCTCCATTAAATAAAGCCGTTAAAAATTCTCCAGTTAAAACAGCACAATGGTATAATGGTCTTGCAACCATAATTTTATCAATCATACTTATATTAAAGTACTGAGAAATTTTACGCACATTTTCTTGCAACGCATTTTGTGTTATCAAAGCTCCTTTGGGTGTCCCAGTTGTTCCTGATGTGCACATAATAATCGCTACATCTTCTATAGCT